>OGWL01000001.1_pt1 | contig 61100 bp, 92 predicted proteins | sample 1576031 | NCBI WGS metagenome assembly OGWL01 (sample SAMN07581535, study PRJEB24739) | freshwater metagenome | place: Singapore | collected 2015-01
CAGGGCGTACAAGGTGTACAGGGCGTACAAGGTATCCAAGGTGGACAAGGTATACAGGGTGTACAAGGTGTACAAGGTATCCAAGGTGGACAAGGAATACAAGGCATTCACCCAGGACCAGAAGATGATAATGGTTCTTGGGGAAGGATGACAGCCCAAGGTATACAAGGATTACAAGGTGTACAAGGTGTACAAGGTATACAGGGTGTACAAGGTGTACAGGGTGTATAGGCGTACAAGGAGTACAATATACTTTAGGAGAAATATCAAGTATTAACCTAAATGGTACAGCTAGAACAGGTTATCCTCACCATGGAGAAATGTATTCAGGAGAAGGTACTGAAGTTCCGTATAATAGAGCTAGTTTATATGGTGCCTTATATACCGAAAGTTTAGGAGAAAATGGCGAATTTAATTTATACTTTCCAGAATATCCTGGTAATAATTCCCCTGAAAATGATAGTGCATTTTCTAGACCTGTAGTTAATCAAGCACTTAATACTCAATATGATTATAACGGTATGCTTACAGATTTAGAACATCATATTACTCAATTAATTGAATTAAAATATGATTATAGTAATTTTGACGATGTTCTTATGAAAGATTGGCTTTATTTAAAAGTATCTAATCCTTTAATAGAAACAGAGGCACAGTGTGATGAAAGAGGCATAGGGGATAATAACCTTTTACCTTTCCTTCCAACACTGGCAAAAACAGGAATAGGAAAAGATTTTACTATTCATGTTGAAATACAGGATAGTCAAATTATTAGAAGTAGAATATTAATAGCCAATGCAGGCACAGGGTATGCAATAGATGATATAGTATTGACCAATGGACATTTATTGATGTACAAACATCCAGTAAATGAACTACTACTGAAAATAAAGGAAGTTAATCTACAAGGTGGTGTGGTAGATTTCGATGTATTTTATTCTAATATACCTGGTAAGTTTGAAAAAGATGAGGTTAGAAGTAAATGGCCATATTACTATGAAGTTTATAGAAGTATTATTCAACCATATGTAGAAGTTCCTGAATGGGTTAATGATATTGGATACAGTAGATTAGCAGATACTTATTTACTTTTTGTATTAGACCAAGATCCACCAGACGATCTGAGTCAACCAGATTTTATTGTTAGAGATAAATGGAAATCTAAGGCATTAGAAAAAGAATTAATTACTCAAAGTGAAGGTGCCGCTAATCAAAGCGCACTGATCGCTGGTACTACAGGGGACAGTCAATTATTTGCACAAGGACTATTAGGGGCTCCTTTTTCTGCAGGATATCAATTTAATCAATTTATACTTATACATAATGATAGATATGTACATGGTCCACTAGATCCTAGAATAGTCAGTGGTATCGAATATCTTCCAAAGGTTATTGAAGCTCAACCAAATAATAAATTCTTTACAGAATTTAAGATTACTCCTATAAGGTTATTATTGGCTTGTCAACAACCAATAAGGGGATACAATATATTTTATATGGATAGTTGTGCATATGATCATGCTCATTTATTCATATATCAAAGACGAAAACATCTACTGTCACTATATGATAGTAGACTTACATTTTATGCTGCCAATACTGGAAGTCCAAAAAATCTAGTTACACTGTATTATAGTAAAATTATTACAAATGAATTCCCCAATGCTGAATTAGATCAAAAATATGACGATGATGGATATAAGGATTAAAAAATGAATAACGAAATTAAACTACAAAGATTATTAGATGCTATTGATGAAGTAGAAATTTTTCCAGATCAATCTGTAAGAATTAAATGGGCCAGTAATGTGTTTCATGAATATCCTGGACATTGTATTAATGTTGCAGATGGAAGTGTGATTTTACAAGGACATCAAGTGCATTTTAATCCAGATTTAGGTCAATCTTTTTCTCAAATAGAATTTAAAGATATTCAAAATAGATTAGACCAGGGTATAGAACACGCTACTCAAGCTAAAGGACAAATATTATCTAAATATTCGTGCGATTAAACAAAAATAGTAAATACCTTTAATTATTAAAGGATTATTATGTACGATAAACCAGTTGTAAATTGCTCAGTCTATACTGGCGTTAAAGAGCTATTGAAATTAAGGATTGAATACTTGTATGATCGCTTTGATTTGTTTATTATAGCAGAAGCAGATTACACATTATCAGGTAAAGAAAAACCATTTACACTAGAACAAGATATAGTTGAATTAGGCATACCTACAGATAAAATTCAAATTGTCCAAGTAAAAAGAAATGATTTACCAAAGTTTGGACACAGCGTAGAAGAACGAAGTGATTGGTTATTTGATTGTATGCGTAAGCATATACCACAAAATAGTATTGTGTTCGTTAATTATGAAGATGAAATACCAAATTATGGGTTTGTAGATTACTATCGTAGTATTAGCTATAATAGTCCTGTACATAATATTAGATTACCACTAGCACATCTAAGTGGGCATAGTGCTTGGCAATTACAGGCAGAAAGCGGAGAGATGGTACAGAATAGGCAAGGGTATGTGTGTCGTAGTGAACACTTTACTATCTACAGTTTGAGCGACTTTCGTAGAGAAAAAACAAGGGATGGTCGTTGGACTTGGGTAGACTTCCCAGGAATGTATCTCCAAGATAATAACGAAATACAGGATGCAGGATGGAAGTTCCAATGGATGGGAAAGCGTGAAGATAAGTGGAAAATGTACGAAGATAGCCACTTTTACAGTGAACATAGCGCATTAGGACACGAATTACGTAAAAGTTATATGAACACATTTGTTCCTACTGATAATGGGCAAGATCCTGTAGCAGTGCGTGGTCATCATCTTAAACCCTATAACGTAGAAAAATTACCTGAAATAGTTAGAAACAATGAATTCTTTTTGCCAATATTAGAAGGGAATCATCAACCCTTAATATGGAGTTTCCCGCAGATGAATGGCATAACTATGGCTGCTAACAAAAAGCCTAGACTATGGATTGTAGAAGATTTTTATGATGATCCAGATAGTGTGCGTGAATTTGCTCTAAATCAGCAGTATTTTGATGATCCTGGGTTTATAGGTAAGCGTACTAGACAACAATTTTTCTTCCCTGGAATGAAGGAAAAATTTGAACAAGCCATGGGTATGCGTATTACCAACTGGGAAAGCCATGGAATGAATGGACGTTTTCAACATAATGTAGCAGGTGAGGCAATAACTTGGCACACTGATTTTCAAAAGTTTGCAGGACTTATATATCTTACTCCAAATGCTCCTTACAGTGCGGGTACTAGAATGGCAGCATACAAGAAGAATCGTGTGCGCCACTGTAGTGATCCTAGGATTATGGATTGTTTTAATCAAATTACTTTTTTAGATGGAACAGATTTTGAAGATGTGGATGTAGTTGGTAATGTATATAATAGATTGGTAATCTATGATGGCGGACTGATTCATGCTGCTAAAGAATATTTTGGCTATAATAAAGATAATTGTAGATTATGGCACATGTTCTTTTTTGATGCAGAATAATCGTTTTTCTTTGACTAATGTATAGATTATGCTAAATTAAGTACAAGGAGATTTATATGGATTCGAGTAGATTTAATGAATTTAAAACCTTAATAGAAGGTATGCAGGACGATTTTGAAAAGTTTTACAACAAGGGTAATGGAGCAGCAGGTACAAGAGTACGCAAGCACCTCCAAGAATTAGCCAAACTATGTAAAGAAGTAAGAAACCACGTTACAGAGGTCAAGAACTCACGTAAAGAAAGTCAGGATAAATAATTTTACAACCTTAAAGGGGTAGATTATGAAAAAGATTGCACTAGGTATTGTGGTATCATTGTTTAGTACAGTGGCTCTAGCAGGTCCTTATCATGGACATAGGCATCACCATCATAGACATTGGCACACTCCACCAGCCCATCATTGGGTAGCCCCATTGATTATTGGCGGGATAGCAGGTGCTGTGATTGCTAATCAACGTAATGACACTCAAACAATAATTGTAAATGAAACTCCAAAGCCTAGTATAGTGTATGATATGAGCAATGTTCCTTCATTGACTTGTCCACTAGGAACTATGTTAAGAGAGGAAAAGGGTTGGTTCAAAGATGGATATGGTCGTCCAATGTATGGATCTGTATTCTCATGCCGGTAGATCCTGATCTACTAGATCAATCCGATGATGAGAAATGGGATTCATTTCAATCAGATGACGTAGTAAAAAATATAATAGGAGAATAATATTATGTATTCAGATAAAGTATTGGATCATTATAATAATCCAAGAAATGTAGGATCTTTTGATAAAGGAGATACGCACGTCGGCACCGGGATGGTTGGTGCTCCGGCGTGCGGTTAACGGCGATGTAATGAAATTACAAATAAAGGTTGAAGATGGCATTATTACCGATGCACGTTTTAAGACGTATGGATGTGGTTCAGCGATCGCAAGCAGTTCGTTGGTTACGGAATGGGTTAAAGGAAAAACTTTGGATCAAGCTGGCACTATTAAAAATACAGCGATCGCACAAGAGTTGGCTCTTCCGCCGGTAAAATCCATTGCTCCATACTAGCAGAGGACGCGATAAAGGCTGCGATCGCTGATTACAAAAATAAACATAATAAGTAATCGGCTCCTAGTATGGGGTGTAAAGCCCAAGATACCCCCTATAAAAGTTTATTAGATAAATATTTATAGGGGGTAGTGTATGATAAAATGTGAAATATGTAATAAAGATTTTTTTCCTAAAAATGAAAAAAGACCTTCTCGAACCTGTTCTAAAGAATGCAAAAACAATTTAGCACGGAGGAACACAATAAAACAATTTAGCGATCCTGCTGCAAGAGAATTTCAACGTCAAAAAAGTATTATACAAAAAAGAAATCCTTTATATCAGGAAAAATTAAAAATAGCAATGGAAAAAAGAACAAGGCGCTGGGGTGAACAAGGGCATCCTAGAATAGGTCAAAAACAAACCGAAGCTGCCAAAGAACGAATAGGACAGGCAAATAAAGGAAGGTTTAAGGGAAAATCTTGGGATGAGATTTATGGAGAAGAAGTTGCTAACAGAAGGAGGCTGGAAAATTCTATCTCGATGTCGAAAAAGAATGAAACTTTATTAAAGGCGAAGAGAAGCAGTTTAGAAGAAAAAGTATTGCCATACCTAGTAGGGTATGAAAATAATATTCAGATTGGTTATTATAACGTAGATTTTATTAACAAAGAAAAAAAACATATAATAGAAATTCATGGAGATTATTGGCATTGTAACCCTAAGATTTATCCCGACGAGTTTATTCATCCTTATTTTAAAATGACGGCTAAAGAAAGACGAAATTTAGATGAGCAAAGAAAATTATATTTAGAATCATTAGGATATATAGTTACAATAGTATGGGAAAGTGATTTAAATATGTTTATAGAGGCATTAAAATGATATCACTAACTGAACGAGCTGCGGAAAAAGTAAAGTATAATTTACAAAAACGTGGCAAAGGTATAGGTATTCGTATTGGAGTAAAAACTACAGGATGTTCTGGACTAGCCTATGTGCTAGAATACGTAGACTCTGTGTTTCAAGGAGATCGTATATTTGAATCTAATGGAGTGCATGTCTACATAGACGGTAAGAGTTTGGCTTATTTAAACGGTATAGAAATGGATTGGGTCCGCAATGGACTTAACGAAGGTTTTGAATTTAAGAACCCAAATGAAAAATCCAAATGCGGCTGTGGTGAAAGTTTCAATGTTTAATGGATAAAGTAATAGGACAACGCAAGTTTATTATAGCCTTGTTGGCCATTCTTGGAAACCAATTACTGGTATGGTTTGGAAAAATAGATCCAGGAGTCTATTCAGTTGTGGCAGTGGCCGCCATCAGTGCTTACATAGCAGGTAATGTATATCAAAATGTGAATAACCAAAAATGAAACACTGGAGTATATACGATACCAAATTATGGATAAATCAATTAGAAAATCGTATTGAAGACATAGATTATTACCTTAACCAAACTGTAAAATACTGCGAAGATAACGACATTATTAATAACGAAACTGTTTTTACAATGAGTTTCCTTACAGTATTATGGGTAAGTTATATGAGAGAAGAACCCATAAGTCGTAGAGAGATATTTGAAATACTCTGTATTAAAGATTGGGAAGATTTACCCGATGCTCCAGTAGAATTAGGAGCTAAATTGTCTGATTTTGACCTACAAGAACTATTGGATGTGGTAAGTAAACAACTACCAGCAATATAATCGCTTTTAGTTGACATTTCTTTACAGTTTCACTACAATAAATAAATTACTATAGGAGATACCATGTACAAGTACAAACTTTGGGTTCGTATCAATGAATATCAAACAGTGAATACCATTGTATACGCAGAGAATGACCTTGCTGCCAAAATGCTTGGAGAAGCACAATATGGCGTTGGCAATGTATTGAACTATACAAGAGAAGACTAATGAGTATGCATCTTGAAGGTCCGTGGCTCAGTACTACAGGCAAGCGTAAGGGTAAAACTAAATTCCGCAACGCCGATGAAGCACGGAAGGCAAGGGAACTTGAAGCGGATTGGTATGCGCTTCAAAAGAAATATGGTATTGAACAGGAGCAACGTAAACAACGTGCCGCCCTAGATCGTACTGTATATCAGCCACCAAAACTGAACTATCGTGGAATGGATGCTCCACGTATCCCTAGCCTAAATAAAGGTATGGATAGTGCGCCCGCTACAAAGGCAGCACCCAAAGTCTATACCGGTACAAAAATTAAGGGTATTGGAACCATGCATAAGAGTAATGCTGTGCCCATCTTTACAGATGATGAGGCCAAGGACATTGCTCATATGCGTAGATAGCCTTAATTATCCAGCGTAAAGGAGATAAAAATGATACACATTGTTAAAATGCTAGCCATCCTTATTGCCGCAGTAATTTTAGGATGGATAGGATACAAAGTAGTAATGTTTAAATTTATGTTCTTCCTTCGTAGTGTAATTGCAAGAGATCTTCTCAATATTATTACTATTGGGTTTGGTTTCTTTGTACAAGCAACACTTATGGGATTGATCATTTTTAAATAACCAAAATTAATGACAACTTGTAGGAACGATTGTATAATTTGAATTGTAGTAAAACATTAACCCACTCTCATAGAGGATAATATGCAATTTTTAGCAGGTACAGTTTTTGGTATAGTTATTGCCACAATTGGTTTTAGTGGACTAGTCAGCCTTGGAGACAAGGGTGTTCAAAAGGTACAGGAAGTGGCTAAGGAGGCCGCAAAATGAAAAGATTATTATTGATCCCAGCATTTGCCGTTCTTGCCGCCTGTAGTGGTATGGAAAAAGTTCCAGAACGCTCAAGTTACGCACAACCAGATTGGTATGGCAAATGTGCTCAAGAAGGTAGAGAAGGTTGGTTTTGGATGGCCAAAGATTATGTGTATGCTTGTGGGGCAGGTGAAAGCCAATTTGCTCAGGCTGCTGAAGAACAGATGTACGCCATCGCTCTTAACAATTTTGCCAAACGTATTAATGGCCGTGTTAATAGCGAGACCAACATTGAGATGACTGATAAGAAGCGTACCACTCGTACTAGTATCAGTTATAAGGTCAGTGATACTACTGTAGTAGATCACGTTCAAAAGGAGCAGGGCCGTTTTACTATGGGTGGTAGGCATTATACTTTTGTACGCTTAAAAATGCGTAAGGAAGTATTTGATCGTCTTATTCAAGAAAATCGTGACAGATGAGAACTATAACACTAGGCCTAGCAGTGTTAGGCGTAGTATATTTGGCGGGGTGCGCCAGTGCTCCTCCAAAAACTGCTCGTCAATTCTGCTATACAAGTAAGGATATTACAGTACAGGATGGGGAAAAGGTTAAAAGCCAAACTCAAATACGCTGTAATGATGATCCTATTGAAACTATTCCCACAGTAAAAATGGGTGTAAGTGCAAGGTGTTTTGAACATCCTTATAGACAACAATTGCCCAATGGGCGTATTATTGAAGGAATTAATTATGCTTGCCAAAAGCGTGATGGTAGTTGGGAAGTTATTGACGGCCGCGGCATTAATCGCTAGTACACAGGTAAATGCACAAATTACAATTCGTTTACCTGAAAGTATTTGGAGTATAAAAAATAGCGTTACTAGAATGTTGGATGGTCTTAATGAAGATGATCGCAGAAAGCATCAACAGGCAATGTATACCGCTATTGGTAATTTGGATAATGGTGAGGTCATACGTTGGTATAGTGATGACAGTTACAACCACGGCCTTGTTGAAATCATTATGACACAGCGTTTAAGTGGCAGATTGTGCAGAAGAGTGTATAGTGAAGTCCGTACTACTCGTAGTCGTAATGCTGATGAACATTGGGCCTGCCTAGATGAAAGTACAAGGATGTGGGACTTTTTCAAATAAATATTTGATATGGTTCTCGCATTCTTAACATTCTTTACAGGCATAGCTATTTCAGTAATAGCTATATATTATAGTGTACTTGGCCTAGCCAGTATATTCAGTGCGGCTGCTCTTAGTGTAATCATTATGGGCACCGTACTTGAAATTAGTAAACTAGTCACTGCTTGGTGGCTAAAAGCTAATTGGTATCGAACGCCTTGGAGCTTAAAAGGTTACTTAACTGTAGCCGTAGTGACTTTGATGTTCATTACCAGCATGGGTATCTTTGGATTCCTTAGTAAAGCACACAGTGACCAAAATCTAGTTGGTGGCGATGTAATGGCCAAAATAGGCCTTATTGACGAAAAAATCAAAATAGCTAGAGAGAATATAGAGGGTAACAGGAAACAACTAAAACAATTAGATGAAGCTGTTGATCAGGTCATGGCACGTAGTACTAGTGAACAAGGTGCAGATCGTAGTAATCAAATACGTCGTAGCCAAGCTAAAGATCGTGAACGTTTACTTAAAGAAATTGAAACAGAACAGAAAAAGATTACAGCCCTAAATGAAGAAGCCGCCCCAATACGTGCCGAAGTGCGTAAGGTGGAAGCAGAAGTAGGACCAATCAAATATATTGCGGCATTTATATATGGAGAGAATCCTGACAGCAACTTATTGGAAAAGGCTGTAGTGTGGGTAATTATTTTAATTGTATTTGTATTTGATCCATTAGCAGTATTGTTATTATTGGCTAGTCAATACAGTTTCCAATGGGCTTTTGCTGAACGTAAAGAAAAGGAAAGTCTTTGGAGCAAGATAAAAGAGGAAATGCGTCCTAAGTATAAAGATGAACCGCCTAAGGAAGAGCCTAAGTACGAGAAGGATGATGGCCCCTTAACCGAACAACAGATAGAGCAAATACAGGAGTCTGCTCCAAAACCTAAAGAACCATCTGTAGTACAAAGTTATCTTACCAAACCAGGTGTATTTTTCAAGTGGCGTCCAGAACCTAAAGAGGAAACCGCACCCGCACAAGACCCTAAGATTGAAGAAGTTAAAGTAGAAGACCCTAAAGTTGAACCTACTATAGAAGTCAAAATTGAACCTGTATTAGAAATAAAAACTGAACCTGTAACAGAATCAAAGGTCGAAGAACTTAAAATTGAAGAAGACAAACTTAATGAACCTATTATAGTTCAAGAACAGTTTAGTCCAGTTATTATAGAAAAAACTCCAATAACTGTAGATAATACTGAAATTAAAATAGTAACTCTACCATCTTATTTGAGCCCAGTTCCAGTGGCCACAGCACCTGAACCTAAACCAGAAGTTGATACTGATTCGGAAAAAAAAAGGGTAGCTACTGATGAAGAAGATCGTGTTATTTTAGTAGAGGATGACGAAACTAGATATATAAATGAACTTAAGCAAAGAGAAAAGGAATTAATGAAAAATTGGAAAGATGCTAACCCAAATGATACAATAAAGCAACAAATAAAACTCAAGAAAATGGGTCTAGTGGACAGGTTACCTTGGCAAATAGATGAATTAGAACGTATAAGAGCACGAGATGAATCTGGGAAAAATTAACGTAATAACTCCACCTGATAAATTGTTTAATCAAAACCCTAGTATATTGTTGATTAAACCAACAAATGAAGTAAAAGAAGCTTTTCAAAAATATATTTGTGAAATTGTGGAAGAGCTAAACGTTTTTGTATTTGACGAAAACGAGATGGATTTAGATTGGTTATTAAGTGTCCATAGTTATGCAGATGTAAGTATTATTGATATAGATAACTGTGATGTAATAACTAAAAGCTTTGTAACGTTTATGATAGCACAGACTGATACTTATTACATAACAAAGGACGAAATTACTCCATACGGACTAATAAGTAAGAATAGGATATATGATTTAGATAGTATACCATTTTTTAAGAGAGTAGATGATAGACAAGAAGGTGAAGATGAACAATTTTAATGGTCGTAAAGTAGAACTTAGAGAGGGTGAAGATATTAATCGTGCCCTACGCAAATTTAAAAATAAAGTAGAAGATAGTGGCATAATGGACGAGTTGAGAAAGCGTGAGTTTTTTGAAAAACCAACAACTGAACGTAAACGTCGTCACGGTGCTGCTGTTAATAGATATAAAAAGAAACTAGAAAAAGAAAGATTGCCAACAAAGCTTTACTAATTAACAATTAGATGTTATCATAGATATTATGGTTAAACATTTAATGGTTGATTTAGAAACACTAGCAACGACACCCAATGCCACTATTCTAAGTATTGGGGCTGTTACATTTGATCCTAATAGTACCAAAGTATTCGATACTTTCTATCATAAGATTGAGTTAGAAAGTTTCGAAGGTTTGGATAGCTTTATTGATGATAATACTATTGAGTGGTGGAGTAAACAAGATCCAGCTGCCCAAGAGGAAGCATTTGATCCTAATGATAGAGTTGATGTACGTTGGATGTTAGACGAGTTTTACAAGTTCTGTATGGGATCAAGTAAGTTTTGGAGTCATGGTAGTACTTTTGACATCATAATTTTAGAACATTATTTTAGACAAGTTAACAAACCATATCCTTGGAAGTTTTGGGAAGTCAGAGATACACGTACACTATTTGATTTAGGTATGGATCCTGAAATGCCTCAGGCCAATAAGCATCATGCTCTTGAAGATGCTCTTAGACAGGTCATTGGTGTACAAACTATGTTTAAAAAGCTGGGTAGAAAGTTTGATTGAAATAAATAATAATGGTGCTTAATAAAGACCATTTAATTCTTGCTTAATTTAAGGAGATAACAATATGAGTAAGGTCATCGGTATCGATCTCGGTACTACAAACAGTTGTGTCGCTATTATAGAAGGCGGCAATCCCAAAGTAATTGAAAACAGCGAAGGAGCACGTACTACACCAAGTATAGTTGCCTATACAGATGAAGAAATTCTTGTAGGTGCTAGTGCCAAACGTCAAGCTGTTACCAATCCAAAAAATACAGTATACGCAGCCAAACGTCTAATTGGACGTAAGTATAAGGAAGAGGCTGTACAAAAAGACTTAGATTTAATGCCCTATGATATTATTGAAAATTCAAGTGGAGATGCTTGGGTAAGAGCCAAGGGCAAGGAGTTAGCACCTCCTCAAATCAGCGCAGAAGTATTGCGTAAAATGAAAAAGACTGCTGAAGATTATTTAGGCTATGATGTTACCCAAGCTGTTATTACTGTTCCGGCCTATTTTAATGATAGTCAGCGTCAAGCTACTAAAGATGCTGGCCGTATTGCTGGCTTGGAAGTTCTTCGTATCATTAATGAACCGACTGCTGCCGCGTTGGCTTATGGCGTTGATAAGACGGATAAGAAGGATAGGAAAGTAGCAGTGTATGACCTAGGTGGTGGTACTTTTGATATTAGTATTATTGAAATTGCTAACTTAGGTAATGACAAACAAATTGAAGTATTAAGCACTAATGGAGATACCTTCTTAGGTGGTGAAGACTTTGACCAACGCATTATGGATTATTTGGTTGATACCTTTAAGATGGATCAGGGTATTGATCTTACTAAAGATGTATTAGCACTACAAAGATTAAAAGAAGCTGCTGAAAAGGCTAAGATTGAATTAAGTAGTAGCCAGCAAACTGATATTAATCTTCCATATGTTACAGCCGATGCTAGTGGTCCAAAGCATATGAATCTTAAACTCACTCGTGCTAAATTAGAAAGCCTTGTAGAAGATCTAATTGAACGTAGTATTGCTCCTTGTCGCACTGCTATGAAAGACGCAGGAGTTACACCAGCTGACATTGATGAAATCATCCTAGTTGGTGGTATGACACGTATGCCCAAAGTACAAGATGCTGTAGAAAAGTTATTTGGAAAAGCACCACGTAAGGATGTTAACCCAGATGAAGCAGTGGCAGTAGGTGCTGCTGTACAAGGTGCTGTACTAAGTGGTGAGCGTAATGATGTATTGTTATTAGATGTAACACCATTAAGTCTTGGTATTGAAACACTGGGTGGAGTAATGACCAAGATCATTCAAAAGAATACTACTATTCCTACTAAGGCTAGTCAAACATTTAGTACAGCAGATGATAACCAGCCTGCTGTTACTATTAAGGTATTTCAAGGTGAACGTGAGTTTGTAAAAGACAATAAACTATTAGGTGAATTTAACCTAGAGGGTATTATGCCACAACCCAGAGGTATGCCTCAAATCGAAGTAACCTTTGATGTAGACGCCAATGGTATTATGAAAATTAGTGCCAAGGATAAAACTACCGGCAAAGAGAATAAAATCACTATTAAATCAGACGGTGGTTTAAGCAAAGATCAAATTGAAAAAATGATCCGTGAAGCCGAGGCTAATGCCGAGGAAGATCGTAAACAGCGTGAGGTAGTTGATTTAAGAAATACAGTAGACGGACAAGTCCATCAAATTCGTAAGGATTTGAAGGAGGTTGAGGATAAGATTAATAGTGATGACAAAGACAAGGTTGAAAGTGCTATAACAGCATTATTAACTGAAATCGCCACAGGTACTAAAGAATCAATCACACAAAAAATGAGTGACTTAGCTGCTGCGGCACAGGTTGTCTATACTATTAAAAACGCACAGCCTCAACAACAGGATAAGGACATTACGGATGTAGATTTTACAGAAGTTAAAAACGCAGCCTAATGCCTTATAAATAGTCGTGTAGTGCTCAGGTGAGGCTACACGCATCTTGCTTAATAAAGGAGAAAATATTATGACACAATTAGCTAGAGTAGACACAGCGGCTTTAAATAGAGCGCTGATTGGTTTTGATCGTATTTTTAACACTATGGAACGTAGTTGGGGGAACAGTATGGCCAATAATAACTATCCTCCCTATAACCTAGAACGCAAAGGTGATGTATATACTATTACCCTAGCAGTAGCAGGTTTTAGTAGAGATGAGATTGATGTTAGCGTAGATCAAGACCAATTGATCATTACTGGTGAAAAAACACCAGTAGAAACCGGTGAGGATATTGAGTATCTTCACAGGGGTCTAGCATACCGTAGTTTTGAAAGATCATTTGCTCTTTCAGAACATATGGAAGTCAAGAGTGCTGATCTTAAAAATGGATTACTTACTGTAGTAATCGAAAGAATCATTCCAGAAGCATTATTGCCAAGGAAGATTCAAGTCAACGCAGTTTGATCAACAGGGGGAGGCAACTCCCCCATCTAAAACGGAGTCAATAATGGCTGTAGATACAGAAGTAACCTCAGATGTAGTATTAGACGAAAAAGTTAAAATTAAAGTGCCAGAGCCTAAACGCTACCACGTGGTGTTCCTCAATGACGATCATACTCCTATGGAGTTTGTAATTAGTATATTAATTGAAATCTTTAAGCATACACCTGAAACAGCTAAGGATATTACACTTCAAATTCACGAGTCTGGAAGTGGTATAGCAGGTACATATACTTATGAAATCGCAGAAGTTAAATCAACTGAGACGTTTAACCTAGCAAGAGCTAATGGATTTCCCTTACAAGTCAAAATGGAGGAAGAATGAGTTTAAGAGAGATTACTAAAGATCTACACCACGAAGCAGAAACAACTAAATTCGCTAAACTATTATTAAGTGGTAAGATCAGTAGAGAAGATTACGCAAATTATTTGTATCAATTGTTACCTATTTACGGACCAATTGAATTTGGTAATCGTATGTTAGGACACTTTGCTAACATACAGGGCATTGAAAGATTGCCAGCAATATATCAAGATTTTATGGAATTAGCTGGACCAGATCACAAGTTCGTTTGGCTACCACAGACCCTAGCCTATCATGACTACTTGGTCCAGCTAACCAATGACCTAGAACGTAGGCACTTATTAAAGGCACACTTGTATTGTCGCCATATGGGTGACCTAAACGGTGGTCTTATTATTAAAAAGCAAGTAGCACACATTAGTAGTGGTAAGTTCTATGAGTTTACTAATCCTGATCAACTTAAAGTAGCAATCAGAGCCGAACTTACAGATGAGTTAGGTGATGAAGCTAGAGTAGCCTTTGAATGGGCCATTAAGATGATGAGGGATCTATACAATGGAGAGTAAAGTTTGGGACGCCCTAATTAATGTACAGCATTTATTAGAGGATAGCTTTGAACGCACAGGCACAGAAACATTTGAGCCAGGTATGGATAGGTTTAATCAACCCGGATGGGTCAATCGTGTTTGGACTAGTGAAGCATATCGTAGAGCTCACGTAGATGTTGTAGATGCTAGAGAGAAAAAGGGTTTGTGGATGATGCATTGTTGCGTATTTCCACATACACATAACCCTGCCCCAATCTTTGGATTTGATGTAATAGCCGGTAAGAATAAAATTACCGGCTGTTTTTATGACTTCAGTCCTACAGCAGATGCTAATCATCCTATGTGTGAGTGGTTTGCTCATGAAGTGAGTAAAATGGAATGGCGTAAGGAAAGAGCACTTCCAGACTGGGCACAGCGTATATTCAGTAAGAGCATGGTAGCAGCAGGTAATGTACAGGACGAACACGAACTAGATCAGATCATAGCTATGGCTCGTACAGGAGTAGATCATTACCTAAATACAGTGGGTGAAACAAATAACACTGTAGCTAACACAGCAGAACAGCAAAATTTCTACGCACAAAACCAAAAGCAAAATCCACATACTCCTAAAGTGATGACCAGTTTGGGACTAAATGAAGAGGATGTTAGGGTATTCATACAGGAGTGTTTGTTCCCAGAATTAAGGTAAATAATTTATCATGCGTTTTTGGGAATTTAAACTAGATGAGTCAAGAGGAGTCACTGCTAGAGATCCAGGTGAAATCTATGTCAGTGACAAGAATCCTAACGACAAACTAACCTTTCAAAGTAGTGTAGTTTTACCAGCAGAGGGCTATGCTTATCAAACAGCAGAGGAATTAGAAGCTGCTATACAAGATACTATTCCAGCTGATGCTGAAAGAGTGGACGATAACAAGCCTAATAAAGGCACTCTAGCAGCCATTGTAGCACACACAACCAAAGAAGAAGAAGACGGCCCTCATAGCATTTATCATGTACGATATCTTAAGGCTATACCTGCCAAAGGAGTACATGGTACATGGGCTACTATAAAAGGTTATAAGTATGAAAAGGGTGCTAGAAACGAAAGCATACCTATTAAGCCATCTGATATTATAGATGATGAAGCATTTAGATCTGCTGAAGAGTTAGCAGAAATGGTCAAGACCAACGTAGCTGCCAAGGTAAATGAAACAGAACATCAACCATTAGCATCCATTATATCACAGGCAGTGGATCTAGCCATGCAGGGTAAAAAAGACCCTATTATAGGTGGAGCACAATATAGCGCAGTAATAGGCAAATATGCCGGTGAATTTTTAGGACCTATAGCAGTAGTAGCAGGCAATGTGCGTAATGGTGATATTGCCAAAATGCTTAACATTTATAACCTAGAATCACTAGAAGGTAGTACCATTATGTTTCCAGCAAGTTTAACTACAGAGCTGGTGGATAGTTATATTAGAACACCGAAAGGTATAGAAATTGGTGTGAGCACTAAACTTAAACAAGGTGGTGGAGCTGCCAGTAGCCTAAAAGGCATAGTAGCATTAATGACTCCAAAAATAAGGAAAGCCTATCCAAGAGGTTCCAAAGTTATTGACCTATTAGGTGGTGAATCTAGAACAACTTTTCCGGCATATCACCAAGGACCACTAGATGTAGCTAAAATGTATGGTATAATTAATAATGCTGATATAGAGGCTATGAACGTAGTGGATAGAGGCAGCAAGAATATTGCTGATTTAGGCACAAAAAAATTACAAGCATTAACCAGTAGCCAAGGAGTCAAAGAAATGGATAACCCTGCTTATAGGGTATACTTTCATGCTCTAGCAGCAATAGTGAATCAAATGGTCATAGCAGTTAACGATGATGAGGAATTTGGTGATGCTATGAAAGCAGCACTGAATAATAATAATTTTTTACAACTTTTAACCAATGTCAAAATAAGAGGCAAGGATTTGATTTTAGATTATACTGGAAAATACCCAGCTGTATTTGAAGGCAAACCTGTATTAAGAAATAAAGCCTATTTTGCTACTGGCCAAAAAGGCAGAATAGGATTTAAAATGGCATGAATACATTAATTGACAACAGCATTCAGATGTTTATACTTATTTGGTTTTGGCCCTACTTGATTATGGGTATTAGTAGTGATTACCCAAATATACTAAGTCCCCTTGCCGCTAACCAACTCTGCGGAAAATAAGTTTTTTGTTCCGTAGTCTATAATACAAAACTTTCGTTCATTAGCTTGAACCAAAGTCCATGTATTATTTTCTTTACTGATCCATAAGCTCATACGGCTTTGAGTTTGGTCATCCACATCACCAACCCATACTGGCATTTCTTTAGCACCTTTAAGTGCTTCTATCATGGGCTTAGGGTCACCACAGTAAACTTGTTTATTCACAGTGTCAACTTTTTGAGCAGATACCACTGCGGGTATCAAGAACAGTGCCGCTAGTAGTAATTTCATATATGCTCCTAAAAGTCCCCCATTTACAATAAAAGGGTAGCGAATCCTTTATTGAGGCTCGGGGGAGAGCCACATAACCCTAACGGTCCTAGGGTATGTTAAATGTATTTATCGGTGCTAGGGTAAAAACGGGTTAAACTAGCATATAAGTCTGGATTCGGTTTACAACTATCAGTATAATATAAATGAATTTTACGTTCAGGACATCTACTCTCATAAGCACATAATACTTTAGGACTATAAACATGTAAAAATTTATACTCTAAATATACTAGTCTATCTATAGCTTCCTCATCAACTACAGTCTTATAGTCCTGTAGGCCAATTACATTATGATGGGTACTAAAATCTCTACTATAAGTATCACCGTGTAGCCAAGTTATAGGTTCATCGGGTAATACTACATCACTGGCCCTATCAGCTAATCGTTCTACATTATACCCTTGAGCTATCAATCTACTTTCTGTTATAGGACCAATGCAGTATATTTTATAGTTGTGTATGTCTTGGTTACAATATTCTACAGCATTGATATGAGTAATAAATATGTTTGGTGTTTGTATAGGACAAATTTCTACACTTTCGCTACGTAAGCAGGGTATCCAAATACTATAAGAATCGGCTAAATTAGGCCGATTAATCTGTGTGAATATCTGTAGAATCATGTATAATTATTTATGAAATATTTATTAGGATTGATACTGTTATTTGGTTTAAGTTTACTTTTAATACCAGCAGTAGGCATCATAATTGGAATAATTAAAACGATTATAACAGGCTAAAACTAGCATAAGTAATTTTATGAAAAATTATACAGATATATTTTTAGATATCTACAATACTAATTATTGGCGTGATCAGGAAAGCAGAAGCGGCACAGGATCAAGCATAGTTAAGACTCGTAAACTAGCTGAACAGTTACCTGTACTTTTTAAGAAGTTTAATATAAACAGTATATTAGATATACCATGTGGTGATTTTAATTGGATGAAGGTTGTAGATCTAACAGGAATAGATTATATTGGAGCTGATCTAGTCACAGAAATCATAAAAGATAACCGCATAAAATATCCAGAAAAGCAGTTTATAGAACTAGACTTAATTGATGGCGAAATACCCTATGCTGACCTAATACTAATAAGAGATTGTTTGGTACATTTTCCTAATGATCTAGTATTCAAAAGCCTATACAATATATGTCTTAGTGATTGTAAATATGTATTGATGACCACATTCCCAGACCACGTAAATACTAATGATATAGAAATGGGCAAGTGGCGAGCATTGAATCTTGAGGCGGAGCCATTTAACTTACCTAAACCATTACACATTATAAATGAGGGTTTAGTGGGCGACGCATACGATAAGAGTATGGCGTTGTGGACCGTTGAAGATATTAAGAATAGCCTATTAAACTAAATGGTTAAAAAGGGACTTGACGGTCCCTTTTTTTATCTGTATAATACATACATTAATAACTGTAGAGGCTAATATGATCACTATTAAACAATTTATGGAAGTAAGTCAATATCGTATCACTGAAGGCAGTGAGTTTGGTTGGCCCTGTTTTGGAGACAGAGCCTACTTGATTAGTGCTTGGAATGGAGATACTGATGGTTGGAGTTTGAACATTACTTTTGATACCCTAACCCAAGAAGTCTATATGGTAGAAAGTTGTGACTATAAACGTGAGCGTGCCTATCGTTTGGTCAATCCCAACTACAAGGATGCTTATTTTGATTATGGACGTGAGCATAATTCACACTATATCAATCAGGCATGGGATAATGTCAACTACACTGATTTGGAAGTAGAAGAGGATTGGTTGGAAAAGAGCCGTAAGATTGTGGCCGATGAGGACTATGATAATAAGGTCACTGTACCATTAGAACTCAGTGATGAAGAAATCTTCCAATTGATGAAGATGGCACACGAACGTGATGTCACCCTCAATCAATTGGTTGAAGATATTCTTTGGTTGGCTATTCGAGACGCTGAACGTAAAGCGGCTTAGAAAAGATTATTTTTGGTAAGATTATCTATTGACATTCACTAAGAATAATACAATAATAGATATTGTGTTAGGTCGTTGCCAGTTATAAAAAACTAACATACTGAGGACATAAATGCTAACCACACAAGATTTATTGACATTGGAAGATTATAGTAAAATCAGAGATGAGTTTAGAACTAATGCTATTGACCATAGACGTCAACGACAAGTAGCAATTGGACCAAACTGTACTCTAGCTTTTGAGGATAAGGATACTATCAAATATCAAATCCAAGAAATGTTGTACATAGAAAAAACGTTTACTCCAAGAGGTATTAAGGATGAATTGGATGCCTATAATCCACTAATTCCAAATGGTACTAATCTTATTGCTACTATGACTCTTGAATATGGTGATCCAGAGCTACGTAAAATTAAATTGGAACAACTTAAAAATATTGAGGATACTGTATATTTAAGAATACAAGGACACCAGCGTATCTATGCGATTGCTGATGAGGACTTGGAACGTAGTAATGATGCCAAGACGAGTGCGGTTCATTTCATAAGATTTGATCTTAAACCTGGTGAAATTGTTGATTTCAAAGATCTCACTAATAAAGTATACATAGGTATTAGTCACGATTTATATCCTTATGAAGTAATGCTAGGTGATAATACCAGAGAAGAATTAGTTAAGGACTTTGTCTAACTTATTGATGTTTTAGCCTGGACAATATTTTTAATATATTAGTCCAGGTTTTTTTAACATTCATTACTACCATAGTTGATTGATTACCCCAAGAACTTAGCCTATGCATTTTTCTTGTGTCAACATAATAAACAGTATTAGATAAAAAAGTTTTTACACTTCCATTAACTTCCCATTCTAAAGTGTCTTGAGAAGAACCCAAAAATGCAATTAACCTAAATGTATCTCTGTTTAAAATGAAATGATCTCTATGTCTAGGATAAAATCCACCTTCATTTAATCTAATTAAAAAACATCTGCCCATAGGATCAAAATAATCAAAAACTTCTTTACAACAACTAAGCATATCTCTTGCCTCTGTTGGACGATTAAAATCACTTTCTTTAGGAATATAACCTAATTTTGCTTTTACGTGAGAAAGACCTGTTACTGAAACTGCGTTATCACCTGGTAAGCCATATAATAGTATTGATTCTCTATTGTTTAATATTCCTTCCTTTGGTTGGAAAGGTCTCCAGAAATCTTTTAATAAGGTTTTATCATCATTCCAATTTGATTCATTTATTGAAAAATCTAAAGGCTCCCAATCACCAATTGCTGATAATTGTAGTTCGCATTTGATATCTTCTAAACTAACTTCTGTGTTTAAAAACTTGGTATAATCTATCTTTTTATGTTTAACAGCGTATTTTGGATCACTCATAATTTTAATAAGTATACTTTATTTATTTTATTTAAATACTGTATGCAAATATTGGCTTGGCAGGATTGGTTAGATCAACATATACCTTACTACGAAGCAGAAAGATTTAGGAATCTTTATGCTTCCAATCCTCCAGCCGATATGCTTGTTATAAAAACTCACGAATATTTTAATGCCCACTTTCTTCATACACATGATTGGTGGGAAGATATGAACAACAAGGTACATAGAGCAAATGGTCGTGTAGAAGCATTTTTCCTACAACGGGATACAAGGCAAGAATGGTATTTTGGTTTTTGGAAAAAAGGTGAGGCCTTGTTCTGGATGCTCAAACATAGTTGACAGGTCAAGCGAATCACCATATAATAGCATATGAATTAAGCAGTTGTATAAATACAAAATGTAGCAAAAAAACAACACCAAAAGTTGTTGACAACAAGTAGAAGTAACTGTATAATGTGAAGCATAGTAAGTAACAAAGGAAACAAAACGTAATGAAATCCCAGTATTATTTTAGTTGTAAATTACGCCATGAGACAGGCTCAATGCCAGCCTATTGGTCAAGTATTATGACTAATGATGTGGTGGATTGTCGGGGGTCCCGGTAGGATAGCAGTATATCCAACTTAAGGACCCCAGGACTAAACACCCTGGGGTTTTTTTTAGATGTTGTAAAATAGTAACAAACAAGTAGTTGACAAACAGCTGGAAACTGTATATAATAAGGTTAATGATAGCAAAGTGTGTATAGGGAACGCGGTCCTGCCATGCACTTAAAACATGTGGCAAACGAGGGCGTACTACCGGATGATAAGTCCTAGGCGATAACTAGGATGTGTAAAAAGGTAGTAGTAATAAAGCAGATTGCCGAACAGACAAATTGCAGCGGCAAGTCCAAAGCAGATGAGTAGTCTGCTTTATTACACACACTCGTCCATCTGTACATAGTACAATGGGGCAGAAAGATAAACTGTTAGAGTGTGTTAAAACTAATGGTGAGCGAGCAGAACAGGTTACTGCATCGGACTGTAAATCCGACGCCTCAGGCATACGGGGTTCGAGTCCCTGGCTCACCACCAAATATGGTCTCATAGTATAGTGGTTAGTATAGGAGCTTGTCACGCTTCAGGCCGGAGTTCAATTCTCCGTGGGACCGCCAAATTTGAATTGATGGGTGGAGATAACGTCTCCCTTAACTGGTGGCCCGGTAATCGGGGAACTGCATACCTGAAACAGTGGTATGAGAAATACAGGTGTAACAGTGACGTTATTGACAGACGGGAAAGACCGTCACCATATTTAAGCACATTTCAAAATCCCGAAACTTTCTAGCACGGGTCGACACAACCTAGAAAGCAACCGGAAAAAGGGTAAGATTCGCAAGAGTGGGATACTCGGCGGTGAGAATCCGCAGGAAGTGTGTTTCAATATGGTAACCCGACTAACTGTGATACGGGCGTCAAATGCCCGGTAGCGGTTACCAAAACTTTTAAGGGGGCAGTAGTGGGCTACGGCGTTGCCTTGCAAGCATCGTGTCTAGAAGGGTTCGATTCCCTCGGCTTCCACCAAATTACGCTCTGTAAGCATTGCTGGCGATGCAGGCGCCTTGTAAGCGTCAGAAGAGGGTTCGATTCCCGTTGGGTGTGCCAATATGGCCTTTGGGTAAGTCATAGACTTTGCCAGGGGTTCTTTTATTCTGCGGGTATAACTCAAAGGTAGAGTAACTGGCTTTTAACCAGTAAGTTCTCGGTTCGAGCCCGAGTGCCCGTACCAAATGTTAGGATGGCAGAGTGGCCCAATGCAAGAGTCCGCAAAACTCTAAAGCCGTCGGTTCGAATCCGACTCCTAACTCCAAACAATTCCGGGGTAGTATAATGGCAGTGCGGCGGTCTCCAAAACCGTTAGTGGGGGTTCGATTCCCTCCCTCGGAGCCAAGTTCAACTGGAGGTTCGCCAAGCTGGTTAAGGCATCGGATTTTGATTCCGACATGCATAGGTTCGAATCCTATACCTCCTGCCAAAATTGCTCTGTTATTTCAAAGGCTAGAATTCCGGTTTTGTAATCCGGCGATGAGGGTTCGAGTCCTTCACAGAGCACCAAACAATGGTGACTGTAGCATAATGGTAGTGCCGCAGATTGTGATTCTGTACAGTGTGAGTTCGACTCTCATCAGTCACCCCATATAAAGGAGAATCTTATGACATCAGAAGACTTTAAACCATTGTTAGGTGTAATTGGTTTTATTTTATTTTTATTGTACATAGCATTTGCAATGGGTAAAAAAGAAGAGTGATGTAGCATAGCGACTAATGCATCTCCTTCATACGGAGACTATCGTCGGTTTGAGTCCGACCATCACTACCAAATAAGGCAGACCTGTAACCATATTCTGCCTCCGCTGACGCGAAAACAGGATGGGCTGCGCTCACGGGGTTTGTTAGGTTCCCGACACAACAATACCTATCAAAATTTATGGAAGTGTGGCAGAGTGGATTAATGCACCTGTCTTGAAAACAGACGACTGGCAACGGTCCGTGAGTTCGAATCTCACCGCTTCCACCATGAATAAGATATAAGTAGTACTATATTGCGGGTATGGTGCTAGTGGTAACACATGACTTTGCCAAAGTTAAGTTGCGAGTTCGATTCTCGCTACCCGCTCCAAGTTTTGCCCTGGTGGTGTAATGGTAGCCACGCTTGACTTTATGTATAAATAACTATATGAAAAGAATTGCTGAACCTATACAAACTACTGAACTATGCTCATATGGTTGCGGTTCTATTGCTAATTTTATAAACGGATCTAAAAGATTGATGTGTTGTAAAAGCAATAATAGTTGTCCAGCAAACAAAAAGAAAAATAGCGAAGGGTTAAAAAACTGCGGAAGAGATTATGTAGAAACATACAGAAATCTTTCGAAAGAAAGTAAAGATAGAATGAATTGGAGTAAAGGACTTACGAAAGATGTTGATTCAAGAGTAGCAAGACCGCAGTTTATTGGCAGAAGATTCGGTGTGTCCTTAACTGGACACACCGAGGACACTAAACAAAAAATTGCGGAAGCAAGAACTGAATGGTTGAAAAATCCTCTTAATAGAAAAAACTTAGGTAGACATAAAAGAAGTTGGATGGAATTAACTTTTGAAAAATATCTTAAAGATAATAATATTACAGGATGGGATACCGAAGTTCATTTTTGGAATGACCAATTGAGCAAGAATTATTTTCCAGATTTTATATTTGAAGATAGAAAACTAATTATTGAATTAGATGGAACTCAACACAGAAAAACTGTTGAGCAAGATTCTATTAGAGATAATTGGTTTAATACTAATGGATATAAAGTAGTTAGAATTTCAGTAGAAGAATTTAAGAAAAGATATTTTTCTAAACAGGGATTTTTAGATTTAATGCGGGTGTGATGAAATTGGTAGACTTCCGGTCCTTAGAAGTCCGGGTTCGAAAGAGCGTGCTGGTTCGAGTCCAGTCACCCGCACCAATTTGCTCTTGGAGAGTTCGAGTCCCTCTCAGGGCACCAGTAGTATTAGGAAGGATGGCTGAGAGGCTTAAGGCAGCAGATTGCTAATCTGTCGAGTGGGGTAACCTGCTCCGAGGGTTCGAATCCCTCTCCTTCCACCAAGTATTATTCCCCGGAATTCGAGCATGGTGCACGGACCTGACTGTTAATCAGAGATTAGCTGAGATCGTTACTCAGACGGGGAGCCAAACTTACTTCTAACTTGTAATGTATAAATAAATACATTGGAGGTTAGAAGTATGAGTATTTCAAGTGAAAGAGTTAAAAAATGGAGAGCTAATACCAAAAATAGAATGGTTGAAGCTATGGGTGGAAAATGCCAATGTTGTGGTTATAATAGAACTAATAAAGCACTTGCTTTTCACCATATTGATCCTGATGAAAAAGATATGGCGTTTAGTGATACACGAGCTAATCCAAAATCGTGGAGTAAAATTGTAGAAGAATTAAAAAAATGTATTTTAGTTTGTCATAATTGCCATAGTGAGATACACGATGGAATTAGACAATTGCCAGATAAATATTCAACCTTTAATGAAATATTTTCAGAATATAGAAAGTTAGCAGAATTCGATGCTTGTCCAATTTGTCAAAGTGAAAAACCTATAAATCAAAAATTTTGTAGCCATAAATGTGCTCAAACTAATAAAAGGAAAGTTGATTGGGACAATATTGATTTACTTGATTTAATGTCTAAGTATTCAATAGGAGAATTAGAAAAAATGTTAGGGGTATCAAATGCTGCAATATATAAGCGTCGAGATAAAGTTAAAGCATTATTAAGATAAATGGGCTGTAGGTGTTGTCGGGGGCACACGGGCTTTGCAAGCCTGAAGGACCAGTTCGATCCTGGTACGGTCCACCATTTATCCTCCACCATTCAATTGCGGGATAGAGAAGTGGAAACTCACTAGCCTCATAAGCTAGAGATCGATGGTTCGAATCCATCTCCCGCATCCATAAGCCTCTATAGTTAAATGGTATAACGGTCGACTGATAATCGGCTATTCCACGTTCAATTCGTGGTGGAGGCACCAAACCTATACTTTAGTACAACTAACTTTCGTGCTGATATAGATCAGGGGTAGATCGCCATCTTGGTAAGATGGAAGTCAGTGGTTCAAATCCACTTATCAGCACCACTTTAATACCACCTTAGTATAATGGATAATACCCTTGGCTACGAACCAGGAGATGTGAGTTCGATTCTTGCAGGTGGTGCCAAGAAGGAGAGCGAAAATGGCAATAATAGTTCTTGCTATCATAGGCATAATACTGTATTATACCCTTAGAGACAAATAAGTATTGTTCGCCAGGATTGGGCGATACCTTAGAGGGAGAGTAGTAGTTAGAAATAACGACAAGCGGAGACCCGAAGTCTACGCTAACTCTTAAACGACAGCAACAGTGCGTCCCTGAACAGAATCCCCGGCCCTACGCCGGTCAGCCAGTAGGCGTCTTATATGTGCGTGAACCATATTAGGTGAGATCATACCTACCTCCCTCCGGGCCATTCATCCGGCAGGGTAAAAGTATGTGTGGAGGTTGCCTATTCTCAATAAGGCATGGACAGGGTAACAACTCAAGTAGGGGCTAGTGGGAACTAGTGGCCTACACAGATATGCGGGTGTTCTCCTGGGAGAGGACTTAGCCTTCCAAGCTAAAGAAGAGGGTTCGAATCCCTTCGCCCGCTCCACGATCCCCGGCGGTCCTACCAGTTATAATAAATACAAAAATGAGAGCTCGTGACTTTTTAATCGAATTAGCTGACTCGCCAGCTAAGTTTACTGTAGCATGTAACGACGATGATGTATGTGAAGTGCTATCACCTGAATTGGGTCTAGCATTATATCTTACCCGCGGAATGAGTCACGAGTTAAAAAATAACATGGTGTTCATACTAAATTTTCAAAACTCATCACATCGGTAAATTCTTGACCTGTTGTTTTTGTATACGGAAACCTAATACTTAATACTAATCTTTTATACTTATTGCGATTAGTAACACCATGGATTACATCCGTTCGAACAAAAGTAGGGCAATCAATTGTTGTAGTGTCAACTTTTATTAATTTAGAAAAATCAACTACTCTGCTAGCAGTTATACCGCCAAACCCATATGGACCATCTATTAAGTTGTTCTCGGGTGATTCATACCAGTCCATTGTCGTATCTTCACTTCCTATTATAGGAAAATTTAAACCTATCGGCGACTTGTTATTAGTTAATCCATCAATATGTGGGAGCAGCATATCATAAGGAGGAGTAAGGTAGAACCTACATAAACGTATATAAGTTTTTCTGTTTGCTTCTATAAAATTATAAAACAACGGCGCATTATATTTGAACCATATATATGGTTCATCCCAAAATCTTTTATTAATACTAACTTTATCAGCCGTAGCTAATTTCAGTTCCTCACACATTAGTGGATAGTCAGGGACTTTAATCTTTTTATAGTACATTTAATAACTTACCTGACTTAAATAATTCACGCATTTCTTCATACGAGTTATTTTTGAATCCCATACTTAACATTATTCTATTTTTGTTAAGTGTTTTATTTGCAACCATATGCGGGCGCATAACATTAAGCAACATAAACTCATGTGTGCGATATGGGATAGGTTCTAGATTTGGTGGTTTAACATGTATGTTTAACACGTTGGATTCAAATCCGATGGTTTCTTCAAACATAGGCAAATTAATAGCACTTATACGAAACGAATCCTTATGCATTGGGTATATGGTATTTGGGTAAGTTTTCAGAAAACCACAGTCGTTAAATGGTACATTTATCAGTGACTTAAAGTAACTTCTTATATCGCCACTTACATCACATCTCATAACTGGTGGTACTGCCGGACTCCAATAATAATTTTCTTCTACACTGGCTTCCTGGTACAATTTATCTAGTATACCAGTAGGTGAAAATCCTGTGTTAAAGAATAATTCATCCTTCATTTTAACGAATTCCAATCAAATTCAAAATCTTTGTCAAGCTTTTCGTATATAACCCACTGCGGAGTATACTGAATAACCACGGGGAATAGAACTTCTTCTACGCCGGTATAGAACAGATGCTTTGGTTCTCTGTTGTTGATTCTATTGTTCTTCTCACCCAATCGATTCCGTTTGAATATTTCTATGATGTTTTTATTATAGTCATTGAATGAAAGTGCTACTAACTTAACTTTTCGTTCTATGCACCATTTTTTATGTTCAACTAACAAATAGTCTCTGTGTAGTGACAAATGGCGATAATCTTGATTCACCCAAGTTCTAACACCCGCTAAAGCAATGTCATTATTGAAGTCGCTTCGGTAAACCCCACCACATGCGGCTATTTTATCGGTATCGAACAAGATGAAAAACTCTCCTTTTATCCCATCAAATCTGTTAGTATTCTCTAGTATGTATGGAAGTGTATGCTGATTATTCACATCGTCACTCCACATATTTGATGCTGATTGTTTGCTATGCAATAATGATTGCTCCTTGCAAAAAGTAAGGAACTGTTGTTTATCTTCTAGTGATCTATAGGTCTTTATTTGCATGGGCGTATTCTTGTAAGATAAATATTTATATGTTCTCATCCAACGCCCAAACAATTACCAAAATTCAAATGATTACCGGTTTGTTGTCTATCGCCGGATTGTTTTATTTCGACTTTACTCTATCAAACCTTATTTTGCTATTAGTCAGCTTCTATGTTTATAGTGTTGTGGGGATTGGATTGACGTTGCACCGATACTATTCACACAAATCATTTGAATTTAAATTTGAATTTATTAAATGGATATGTACCTTTATTGCAATATTATCCGGACGAGCCAGCATCTTAGGATGGGTTTATGTTCATAGATTACATCACGCATACTCTGATACTGAAAAAGACCCACACGGCCCCGGCAACATTGGTTTTAAATTGTTTAACTTCAAACACATAGAATCTACTGCAGGAAAGATGAATGTATTCTTAGTCAAAGACTTGATGAACAAACAGCATATTTTTATACACGATTACTATCTTGCTATAATCTTGGCATTCGTTTTTGTCTTGTCTATAATTGGGCTGGACATAGCGTATTTCGTTTGGGTTCTGCCTGTGTTTTTAGTACAAATGAGCCAGAATAGTTTTAACTATTTTGCACATACATATGGTTATAGAAACTACGAAACAAAAGACACCAGCACTAACAACACATTGTTATGGCCGTTGATAATGGGTGATGCCTGGCATAACAATCATCACGGTAATCCTGCTTCTATGACTACACAAATGAAATGGTGGGAAATTGACCCTGCGGGTTATCTTATTAGGATGATTAGAAAATGAAACAATATTTGTATCCAAGAGAGTGGTTTTTCATAGTAATGCAGATTATTGCTAGTATCGTCACCGTGTGGGCAATCTTTAATCCCGCAGAGATAGGATATTGGTTGACAGCTATATTTGGTTACTTTCTAATAACATGCCTGGGTGTGTCTGTTACGTTTCATAGACTGTTAGCTCACAAATCCTACAAGTTGTCAAAGCCTTTAGAATATTTCTTCAGTTATCTAGGTAATTTAGGATGTACTGGTAGTTCTGTCGGTTGGGTTTTTGTACATAGAACACATCATAAATTTGCAGACAAGCCCGGCGACCCTCATAGCCCTGTAGTAATGGGTCCCTTAGGTGCAATCATCGGAGACTATACCGGACAATTCAATAAGTGGAACGTTAGAGACATTATTAATGACCCTGTACATAGAATTATGCATGAATATTACATGCTAATAGTGTTAGCAACTGTACTTGTTCTGTACATGATTGATCCACTGTTATCTGTATATCTATTCTGGATCCCAATGTTCTTAAACACTGTAGCATCTAGATTGAGCAATTGGATCGATCATGATTCTAAATTTGGTACACAGGCTGATAAAAGCAAAGATCAATCTCATAATGTTTGGTGGTGGGCTTTATTAACATTTGGAGAAGGTTGGCATAACAACCATCATTTACATCCCGGTGATTATACCTTTAAAAAGAAATGGTATGAGTTCGATATGTCTGGTTCGATTATCCAACTGATACGGAAATAATCCAATGTTTTACAAAAACGATTGGTTGAACTGGACCGGCGCCGGCGATGATTTTAAATTCATATTAAAGAAAACCGTAACTCAACCTGTTATGGATTACTATGATGAGTTGTTTGAAAATGCACGTAACATTAGAGATTTAATATCCGGTCCACTAGATTTGATGTTTTCAGGTGGTATTGATAGCGAAGTTGTATAGGATTCCCCAAACCGCATACCTTTGCCGATGTAAAACAATACTTAGTAGACAACAATATATAAATAATAGTATGAAATATCTAGCATCAAGCACAAAAAGGGCACAATTATTCTTAGTATTATCCTTAATAGGTACATGCTTTGCATTCTATAATTATGGATTTCCAATCAATAGTCTATTACTCATACTATTAGGATACTTTTTGTATGGGTGTTTAGGTGTTGTTGTTACTTTTCATAGGTATTTAACACATAATAGCTATGAAACTAATCCACTTTTGGTTAAAATATTTTCTGTTTTAGGTTGTTTATCAGGTACAGGTAGTCCATTAGCATGGGTAGCTATTCATATTAACCATCATTTACGTAGCGACAAACCAGACGATCCGCATAGCCCTCTATACAAAGGGATAAGGATTTTTACATTAGATTATGTCAATGAAGTAAGCAACGATACAAAATGGCGTATGCGTAGTTTAGTTACAGACAAGTTTCAACAGTTTTTACATCGTTATTATTTTGGTATAAACATAGCGTATAGTGCCTTATTGTTTAGTATAGGTGGATTATACCTTATGATATTTTTTCATTGGGCACCAGCAGCCGTTACAGCAATAATGAGCAACGTAGTAAATTATGTAGGGCATAAGCCAAACTGGCTTGGGAGTTTTAGAACATATAATCTAAGTGATTGTAGCGCAAACAATTGGTTGTGGGCTATACCTAGTTGGGGTGAAGCTTGGCATAATAATCATCATAGTTTTCCAAAGCGTAGTTATTTTGGAGATAAATGGTATCAAATAGATATTTCAGGATTAATAATTAAAGCTATCTCAAGTAAGTAATGTACACAAGTGAGAACAACTGGTATAGTTGGCAATACGGAGATAATCCAAAGTTTGGCAGACAAACTGGTAATTTAGAATTTAAAACATTCTACTCAAAAGCAACAAAACCTATATTAAATTTTAAACAAGAATTAATTAATGCTGCTAGTAGCACATTAGACCACTATCCAAATCTTAGACCAAACATATTTTTTAGTGGTGGTGTTGATAGTGAATTAATTCTTAGATCATATTTGGCTATTAAGTCAAATCCTAAAGTTTATATAGTAAGATATGATAACGATTACAACTTATATGATGTAAGTTATGCTGTTACTATATGTAATATGTTGGATGTACCATTCCATATTATTGATTTTAATCTAACCAAATTTTACGAAAGTGACTTTATTCAAATTTCAGAAGAAGCACAAATTGACAGACCAAGAATGCTTCCTCATCTTAAATTCACAGACTGTGCAGATGGTCTAATTATCGTAGGTCATAGTGATGTAAGATGGTACCGCACGGACGATGATTATACTAAAAAAGGTACTTGGTTAATGCAGGATTTTGAACATGATATAGGATGCGATAAGTACAATATGTTGCATAATCGCCCTGCCATCTATCAGTGGTTTAAGTGGTCACCTGGTCTAGTTCTAGGATACACTAAATTGAATTGGTTCAGTCGTTTATTAAATGATGAATACATTGGCAAGTTGGGCATTAACTCTACTAAGATAATAGGATTTCGTGAAATGTATCCTGACCTTATAGAAAGAACAAAACAAACTGGATTTGAAAAAATTAATACCTTGATAGATGAAGTGGAGAAAAAATTGATTGATAAATACAACGGATTGCCTTATAGACAAACCGTAGATAGAACAATGCCAGAATTCTACAACATGATTGTTAAAGGTTATTAAAATTACTAAATGAAAAATGAAATAGGACATTATATTGTTAACGGCAAAATTTATAGTAATAAATTTGATGCTGTATTACATGCACAGCAGACAAATTCTAATATTGAATGGTATTTTTTTGACGAAGTATTCAATAAAGTAAATTGGCATGTTGAGCCACAACTTTCTATCGATGAATTATATAAAATAAGAGCCCAGCAAATACGCGAAAAATACGACTATATAATCGTTTTTTGTAGTGGTGGAAGCGACAGCAACAATGTAATACGCACTTTCATCAATAATAACATTCATGTTGATGAAGTTATGGCATTAGCTCCTACTAGTGGATTAAACAATTGGAATTTTGACAAAAATAATACAAATGAAGATAATACGATATCGGAAATAAAATTTGCACTTTTTCCAATATTAGAAGAAATAAAAACTAAAAGCCCTAAGACTAAAATCACTGTTAATGATTATTTTGAAAACATTATCAAACAAAATGATGAATACTGGGTACATGATTCATGTGGCGACATAGTTACTGTATTAACATCTCATTTTACTGATATAAATAAATTTCAGCATATAGACAGATTGATTGAACAAGGTAAAAGAGTGGCCCTAGTATACGGTAGTGACAAGCCAATAATTAGAACGGATATGGATGACAATTTGTACTATCTCTTTTCAGATTCTGGTATAAATTATTTAAATATGCCAACCTATAGACAAAGACCAAATTTAGATAGAGTATTGTTTTACTGGACGCCCGATCTACCTGAAATGCTGGTTAAACAGGCACATATTGTTGCTAAGGCTTTAACTTTACCCGAGAACAAGTCATTGAAAGAGTTATTGCGGCTCCCGTTAGAACCAGACACGCTTTGGTCCTTTGAAAAATTTAATAAATTTAGGATAGATTTAGGTAAACAGCCTATAACAAAAGAGCAAATTCTAAAGAATAAATTACCAAATGGCGTAATGACAAACCATTTATTACAATTTAATAATAGATCCACTTATCAACGACTTATTGTACCATACATATATCCCACAACATATACTAATAAATTATTTCAATGTCAAAAAGTAAATGTTGATGAGGGCTTTTTCACAAAAGATCAATCATGGGTACATGTGCTGCACAAGAATAGTAAAATTTCTGAGATGATAATAAGTGGCACAAAATCATTATACAATTTAATATCTCCTAAATATTTAAACAAGTATGGAACATGTTTTAATTTAAATATAAAATCTTATAAATATGGAAATTTAAAGGATTTTACACATGTATAAATTTTATGAACTGTTTCCTAATTTTAAACCATTACCTGTAGAGCTAGTTACAGATATACTGGAGCATAAAAAATTGTAAGAATATATTTTATGATCCTAATCATGCCTGGTACCAAATATTTACAGTTCATGATAGATTAGTGGAATTTACGGAAAGCATTTTTGATTTTCCACACAATACAAATGTGCAAGTAATTAAAAAAGGTTTACCAATACATATTGATTTTGGTAGAAAGTATGCATACAATTTTATTATTGAGACCGGCGGTGATGATGTAAAAACATGTTTTTACAATAGAACTGATTTTTATTATGATGAAAATAATAAATTAAGACCTAAGAATGCGTTTTCAACTATAGAAGAAATTTGCATTCCTGCAATGCAGTGGCATAAAATAAATGTTTCTACACCGCATAATGTCATCAATATAGAAAAAATAAGAATCTCACTAACAGTCACTGAAAAGATAAAGGAAAAATTATGACATTTAAAATTAAACGAATTCAAAAAAGACCAAGAACGGATATACTGTTTTTTCACGAAACAAATTTAATAAGTAATGATTACGAAGTGTACTTTGCAAAAAACTATAGAGAAACCAAAAAAATAATCAGTTTTTTTAGAGAGTTATCGGCCGACAAACTTACAGTTACCACTATTACTGAGTGGCAATCAGAAGATGCTTTGGTTGAGTTTTTGAATGATCCTTTTTGTCAAGAAAAATATCTTAAAATAAGTGCCGAGTACGAACTGCAAAATAATGTAAAAACTGAAACTTATGCAGAAAAATTTTATAAACCAACATGGAAACAAATTGATTCAATTGATTACTTTAAACATATTGCGATTCCTGAAGATTGGGATAATTTAGAAGACTTCGTTGATTGGTACATAACTCAAAGAATGCCTATGATGATTCCATGGAATGCTAAAGTTATGCGTAGTGATGATGCAGTTGCAATCTGTGTGTTTAGAAAAGGACATTATCAAGTCGAATTCTATTTAGAGTATCCTAATATGTACATTAGAAAGCACGCACATCCCAGAATGGAAGTAATTACAATGCAATTGGGGGGAGGAAGTTTGTTCCCGCCCGACCAGCTTCAGTTATCAATGAACTGGGGATCACTAAACTCAAAACTTGTTAATGGTAATTATCACGGCGGAGATATACAAACAAGTAATGGTGACGGGTTTGTTACACTTGCTTTTCAACGTTGGGACAACCCTAACGAAATGACTTCGGCATCAGTTCAATGGAAGGGGGTAATACAGGGAGAATGTCAAGCTAACTTAATTAAAAGTTACTATCCCGACGCATACGTCAATGTTGATGAAAATTATGCTGATATTACTAGGAAAATGAACAGTTTATGATTTTATTTGATCCACATGATAATGATTGGTTAAAAAATAAATTTCATTATTATCAACAACTTAGGAAACAAAAAAATTTATACTTTTCAGAAAAGTACAAAATGTACGTACTGACTAAGTATGACGATGTTTTTTACGCCTTATCTAATCCTAAATTATTTTCTTCTAGTAAAGGAAATTTAATTGTTGAAGATTCAAAACGATTTGGAAAAACGTTAGGAGCAAGCGATAATCCTATTCATGATATCATGAAAAATATTGTTATAGATGCTTATTCTAAATCAAACTTAGAAAGAATTTCCAATTTTTATAAAAATAAATTGTTAGAGTTTCTAACTGGTTCTATCGTCAATTTGACAGAAGTTGTGCATAGAACAACTTCATATGCAATTTGTGAACTTATAAATTTGCCATATGATAAAGAAAAAATTTCAAATCTAATTTATAAAATACAAACCGAATCAAATAAGTGCGTCAATGATGGAACTGATACTAGTTACAATGAATTTCGTGACATAGTAACATATTGTTTATCAAAAAAAATTCCTAGCAGTGAATCAGGTATATACCACAGTTATCTAAATAACAATCCTAAAAACTTTCCTGCATTATCGTTGTTTACCGGACCTACTATTTCGGGAGCGAGTTCATTGTCAGGTGCAATACAATTTTTGATATTAGATTTATACAGAGAAAATCAAATACAAACATTGTTGGCTTACAAAAATTTAATACCCGATTCTATTAACGAGTCTTTAAGATTTAATACAAGTACAGGACGTTTTAGTAGGACTGTAACGCAAGATATTTTGATTTCAAATACTAATTTAAAACCGGGTGATAGGGTAGCATTGTGCTTAGACAGTGCAAATCGTGATCCCAATCGGTTTTCTGAACCTGACAAATTTAAGATAAATAGAGATGATGGCAGACATTTAGGTTTTGGTTATGGGTTACATGCATGTATTGCGCTAAGGATATCTAAAACTCTAATGAAAGTTTTTTTAGAATCTATTTTGGATAACTTTGGCAGCTATAAAATAATAAATACAAATGATGATTTAAACTATCTGATAACATCAAGTGGGAATAACGATTTGATAACAAATTTAGTTATGAAAAAAAATATGATGTTACAGATATCTTAATTTAAGGAACAAATAAATGTTAGTTAACGTAGTAAAACAAATTAGACCTAATTTAAATGTAGAGTTTTTTGAACCAAAAACTTCACCAATGGTTGCTCCTGAGGTTATTGAATATATGAAACAAAATTATATCGACAATTCACGATTATTAGCAATAGTAAAAGAGTTGGATCAATCAAGACTACAACTAACTATATCTACAATTTGGGAAAATAGGGATGCCTATAGTGAGTTTTTCTACAATGATGAAACTATTAGAACAGGCATCTTAGAAGTTTCTGAAGCCTATAGGGCCGCCAATAACATTCTAGTAGAGGTAGTTAGTGAGGAAGAATTTTAAATGAATTTTTATGATACTGCTGATATTATAATACAGGAATTTATTGACAGTGGTTATCGTCATATGTTAGACATACCGAATAATAAAGTATGGGTAACGGAATCCACTACTAGCACACTAGTATTTCATAAAAAAAATGTAGTGATAGAATTTTATTTTTTTCATCCTAGCATGGAGACACCCATGCACTCGCACCCGTTTCATAATAAAATAATATTTCTAGGTGGAGATTTGATTGGACACAAACAAAATCCAAACGATCCTTTAAGTAAAACGTCAGTGGCCCTCAACGATTCTCATAAGCTTAAGCTAGGACCAATGATGCCTGCAGGAATATTACATGGTTTTACTACAGGACCAATCGGCGGTAACTTATACAATATACAAATTTGGGAACATGATATTGAATATCCCGTTAGCGCAGGCGTAGAATATCAGGGGATATCTTTAGGCCCATTACATCAAAAATTAATAAATGAACGAATCGAATCAGGCTTACAGGGAAAATAAAGAAGTTCCTTATTTTACCCCGATCAATTTACCAATAGTAGAACCTGACGATTGGGATGTATGGTGGAAAATATGGAACGAAAATTTTGATAAGCTTTTTAAAAAGCAATATTTTCATAGTGAAGAAATAGTTCCTACAGGGAAAGTTCAAGTATGGAACGGCATACAAGTGTATGACCCTACTTACACCTCTCAAGATCCTGCTAAAATGACTTTTCCTGTAGTAGACATAAGAAATTTGTTGCCCAAAATGTATGACCAATTGCAAGAACTTAAAAAATATTTTTTAGGAAAAGATATCAATTTTGCTTTTATTCAAAGTCTGTATCCAATCAAACCTCACACTGATAGAAATAATAATATTTGGATGGCGAGACAATTTTTTTATAATCCAGTAGAGTCTCAGCAATGGTATTTTACAAAACCTTTTGACAAGTTGGGAGAAACAAGAATCTATATAAAAATGCCTGAAGATACTCCGTGGTTTGGCTTCAATGACGGTTTGATGTGGCATGGTACTGATTTCGATGAAAATAGAAAAAAAATCTTATTAAAAGTTTACGGAACTTTGCACCATGAAATTCTGCAAGATAGCATGAATAAATATAAAGACTACGTACTATATCAATAATAGGGCAAACTGAGATTTGACTTTTTAAAAAAACACTATATAATTTACACATTATTGATTACCAGGACTAAATAAAATACTATGAATAACTTTATGAATATACTGCCAAAACATTCGTTACAGTGGTCAACATCTGCCATTGAGACCTTTGCACCAGTATATCCTACAAGTATCCGCGGTGCCAATGATCAAAGAGGTGACCCGGGGACTAGATAAAGACTAAGATAGTACAGATTTATCTAACCCCTGGGAAACTAAAAGGTCTCAGGGGTTTTTGTTTTTGTTGTATAAAAACAACAGTATAGAATTTGACAAGATATGGAGAAACGATTACAGTACGAAAAATTGAAATTTACTGATTGGTCTAAGCACACGGTGTTAAGTCAACGACAATTGAGTCAATTGATCGATGAAAAAATACTTCGTGCTAAGATACATTCAATGGCTATGTCGAAGCCCAAACAAAAATTGGGTTGAGTAGCAAAGTGTGTATGGGAAACGTGGTCCTGAGGCGCACTCAAAACATGTCTCTAACGGGCGGACTATGGGATGGAGTCTCTTTTGTGAGACAAAAAATCATAGGCTAGAGTATAACTCTAGCATAGCGTAGAAATACGCTATTCTATAATTTATTGAAAGAACAAACGCCCGTGGCTTTTGGCGCCATGACTAGCCCTCTAGTGTACTATAGAATAGTGTATAGCCCGTTCGCCAAGTGGTAAGGCAACGGTCTTTGAAATCGTCATTCACCGGTTCGAATCCGGTACCCCCTGCCATACAATGGTGACTATAGTGTAGTGGCCTGCACACTTGTCTGTGAAACAGGTAGTACCGGATCGATACCGGTTAGTCACCCCAATCTATAAATATCGTATGGAATTAGCAATAGGACCAAACGATTTAGAAGTAAATTTTAAATTTACCATCCCTGCTGATATATATGAAATTGTATTGTATCTGTCAGGTGGATTAGATTCTGCAACTTTGTTATGCTTAATTTTAACAGAACTAAAAAACACTCAACGATTAGGTCAAACTAATATTAAATGTGTTACAGTAGTTAAGAATGACGGGTCAATGCAGTATTCAACTGATATTGTTAAACATATATCTCTGTTGTTTAACAAAGAAATTGAACACGTTAATAATTGCGTAAACGACGAAGATAGTATTACTAAAGGCAGAGTAGGGGTATATGCTATTAAAGAAATTTGGAAACGTAGTGGACCCAATACTAAATCTTACATGGCTGTAAATAAAATGGCGCCTAGTGACATTAGACCTTTTAGACAAGAACTACTGGTTGTATACAAAGAAAGTCCATATTATGATTCGCCTTTTCTAAATCTTCATAAACCGCAAATATTAGATATACTTTTTAAATTAAATTGCGAAAGTGTTATTCCTTACACTCATACCTGTACTGTCATAGTAGAAGGTAGATGCAATCAATGTTATTCTTGTGCAGAAAGAAGCTGGGCCTTCAGTCTGCTAGGTAAACAAGATCCTTCAATAAATTAATGCTGCTTTAGCTGATGTGGTCATAGCACCGGTCTGAAGAACCGAGGAACTAGGTTCGATTCCTAGAGGCAGCACCATTTTTAACATAGCTTATAAATATGTATATGCTATAGGACCAATTATGTTAAATCTTATAAAGGACACAGCGAACCCTTTGTTAGAATATATCAAAGACGATCCAGTACGTCCAGACATACCTATAGAATTCCGTGTCAGTAATAACAGATTCGTAGCTGCTCTACTTGGAGAAAAGTTAGAAGCTATGGTCTGTATAAGTCTGCACGATTTTATTCCTGAAACTGTTGATCAACTTGCTCAAAATAATGAGAGCCCTACTTGTGCAATATTTTACACAATATGGAGTTATCGTGCGGGTGCGGCCAGTAGGTTACTTTTTGCTGTGGTTGATGAAATTCAACGATTGTATCCTTCAATAACACGATTTGTTACACTTAGCCCAAAAACTGAAATGGCACGTAGATTTCATCTTAAAAATGGTGCTAATATACTACGAGAAAATACAGACTCTATAAATTACGAATACACATTGTGAATAGAACTATTTCTATTATTGTTGAAACTAAGGGTAGGAGCTGTGATAGTTGTACCAAATGTTGTGAAGGTTGGCTAACAGCAAACATATATGGGTTTGAAATGAATCCTACTAACGGTGCCTGTAGGTTTTTAGCTAAATCTGGATGTGGCATTTATGCAGTTCGAGAACCGTTATGTAAAAATTTCCAGTGTGATTGGAAAGAAAATACTGCAATACCTGAGTATCTTAAACCAGATAAATGTAACGCTATAATTATGACCAAGAGATTAGAAAATTATAGATATTACAGAATAATTACAGCAGGTATAGTAAAACAATACGTATATGAATGGGCTGAAGAACAGGCACAACAAGGTAAACACGTAGTTTCATATGATCAAAATGGGGAGTTAACAATTTATAGTAATGATCCTTTATTTCGATCTTTAGCTTTAATAGAATATCAACAATGAAAGTAGCATTACTAATTTCAGGTGAACCAAGATTTTGTACAGATTTTGATCAATTTATTTCACAATTGAAAAATTATGATCAAATAGATTTCTTCTTTTATTTATGGTCAAACACTCCTGAAGAGGAAAGTGACAAACGATGGAATGTTGTAGCTGATTTCTGGCGTAGCATAGATGTTAAAAAAGCACGAAATAAAATAGAAGATATTCTAAAAAATAAAAAATTTAATATTATAGAAGTTGAAGTATTTGATAGGCACAAGATCACTATTCCAACGATATCAAATAAAGCCAGTGAAACAAATGTTAGAAATGTTTGGCATATGCATACTGGATGGTACAATGTAAATCAACTTAAAAAAAATTATGAACTAAAAAATAACTCAAAGTATGACGTAGTGATTAATGGAAGGCTTGATATAAAATTAAATAAAGAGTTAGACTTAAACATATTTCATAAAACTCTAAATAATAATAAAAATTGTGTGTACACTCCTATTAAGCCGTTATATGGTAAATTAGGACATAGTCTTAATGATCAGTTAGCTATAGGATCAAGTGAATCAATTGATGTTTATACAAATTTAGTAAATAAAAATTATAGCAAATCAATAATATTCCATCCTGAAACACTGCTCAGTTTTCATTTAAAAAAAGAAAAAATACTTGATATAAAATTTAATTTTGACATTTCTTTAAGAAATAATTTTGGACCAACTAAGGATAACAAAAAAAAGTATATAAGTGATTTTGGACATTGGGGTTAATTTATTTAATGAAGTTCCTAGATCTAAATTTTTCTAATGTATTTTTATAAGACTCGTCAAAAACACTTATTTTAAACAAGATACGTTCTGTATAATTATCTATAGTAATGATCAGCAATTTAAATCATTAGCTAGAGCACAATATGAAAAACAATATTAGGGGAGTTTTGTAAAAGATTCTGGTCTAGTACAATCGTAACACCAATTATACCACGAGTCAAAAAATTTAATTACCTCATTTTCATTATAAATTAAATTTTCTAATACTTCTATAATATTATCCTTTGTTGCATGATTAGTAACACAATCATATTCTGCTTGACCAAATGTGATTACAGGTTTTTTATGTAACAATGCTTCCATACCTGTCCCAGAATTTACAGTGACTACACATTTAGATAGACTTATCAATTGATGTATACTTACATTATCTAAGTATGTCACATGATTATAGTTAACTAGACTATTCTTTAGTCCAATCATACTATCCTTATTAATAGGATGACCTTTAACCACTAAAGGAATTCCTAATTTTTTTGTAGCTTCGCAGGTCCAAATTAAGGCCTTGCCCACTCCTACTTGACTATGATATTTTATAGTTTCATCGTGTGGTATTTGGCAAGTGAACAAAACAAAGTTTTCAGGTAATTGTATATCACTGTATTCAGGTTGACTAAATTTACTCTTGTTTTCTAATGCTCTAGTTCTTAAATTATTAAAAACTGTATTATCAACTTTATCGGTATATAGGCTATTATATGGATATACACTTGCACCACCAGCCCAACCTTTTGAATCAACACTAAAAATCCAAGGAAAAGTTGTTTGCATATAATAGTATACTTCTTTATCTTTTATATTAAAATTATGATGTTCCTTGTGTGGAACTAATACCATATCGTAATCATAACTTTTTAATAGATTTGGGCTAAATTCCCATAACGCTTTCTCTAATTTCTCAAATTGAACATTTGGTCTTGAGTTATACTCTTTTTCTACCTGGGCAATAAAGTCGCTCCATATCTTTTTTTCCTCTATTGGTGGTCCAATTTGTGTAGGTATGTTGTTGATCGCTGGGTTTTTCCTAAAACTAACGTCTAGTCTAGGAGCTAGTAATAATATTTTTTTCATTAATATATTCTTCTAATCGATTCATTACTGTTTCTGGAGTTATTTTATTCCACACTCTAATACAATGTGGACAATTATTTTTAGTGCTGTAGCAAGGAGTTTCAGGTTCCTCTGTATCAACTATATTACATTGTCCTTCGTAACCTATCCCACTATGGTTTCTTTTTATTGATGGATAGGGACTAGTAACACCACCATATAAAACTAGGGCCGGAACATTCCAGGCAGCTGCCAAATGATGCCAAAACCCTTCTGTTGTAATAATTAAACTTGATTTTCTAGCTATACTGGCTGCATATCTAAATCCAGAACTAGGCAATACTTCAACCATTGGGATTTTTTCTTTAGCATATTCTGGTTGTAATCTTAATAGCCTAATAGTTGGCCACCGATCTTTTATTAGTGTAATAAATTTAATCCAAGTAGGTATTCCCTCTGCCCATATCTTATTATTTCCATTAGCTTGTATAGGTTTATTATCAGGGCATATAATCCAATAGGGACCTTTTGCTAGTTCATCCTCAGCCAATTTAATTTCTTCTTCTTTAAGCGTTATTTCAGCAGGTTTACACACGTAGGTTGTATTTCCTTGGTATGGCATAAGACCAAGATGTCTTTCTTCCATAGCATATCCGCCCTTCATATCAACATATGGACTATGCCTGTAAGCTTCCTTTAAGGGCTGCGGAACCCATTCTCTAGTAGGACGACGTCGTTTTCCATCTTTCAAGTACTGATGCTTGGCCTCGCCCAACCAAATTAACTCATCACCCCATCCCATTGAATCTCCAATACTATTGACATAATTTTAAAATTGCTGTATACTTATTTATTGAAAGGAGTCTACTATGCCAGCAACATTTCTTGTAAGTGATACTCATTTTGGTCACGAAAAAACCTGCACCATGTTTAAACGAGCAGATGGTACTCCTCTCAGACCCTTCAAAACTGTGGAGGAAATGGATGAGGAAATGGTACGCCGTTGGAACGAACGAGTCGGTAAAAAAGACAAAGTATACCACCTTGGCGATGTCGTCATCAATCGTAAATACCTTGAAATCCTTGGTAGACTAAACGGTGACAAAGTGCTGATACGTGGCAACCACGACATCTTCAAACTGGAGGACTACACCAAATACTTTAGGGATGTTCGTGGATACCACGTTATGAATGGTATGATATTCAGTCATGTGCCTGTACACCCAGAAAGTCTTGGACGCTTTGGCGTTAATGTACACGGACATCTACACTACCAACGAGTAAAGAAGATTGTTGGTGTTGATAAGACCGGTGCATTTACCTATAGTGATGAGATTGATCCTCGGTATTGGTGTGCCTGTGTAGAACATACCAATTATACCCCAATTGCTTTAGAAGAAGTTTGTAAAAAAGTTCTAGAGCAAGGAGGAATCGTCGGTTTTAGAAATGGCAACGGTCCTATTATGTAATTTAAGTCTGCCTTGCTTCCATTCAGAACCAGGGCAGTCTTTTTGTTTTTTACATTCTATGCCGTTATTCCACCAACGAGTTCCTTTATGCTTTAATGAAGTAAGACTAAGTACATTACTTAGAGACCACACTTATGTTTAACAACTATTCAAGTCAAACTAATTTCATACACGGACAAAGAACTAAAACAGCAGTGCTATTAGTCCAACTAGGTACACCAGATGATGCTACTCCCAAAGCAGTGCGTAGGTACTTGAAGGAATTTTTAAGCGACCGTAGAGTCGTAGAAATTCCTCGATTACTTTGGAGTATTATTCTTAATGGTATAATCCTAAATACCAGACCAAAACAGAGTGCCAAAAAATATGCCAGCATATGGACCAAGGATGGAAGTCCACTGAAAATTTATACAGAGGCACAGGCCAGTAATCTTAGAATAGAACTTAAAAATAGAGGCTATGAAGATGTTATAGTTGACCATGCCATGCGTTATGGTAATCCTAGTATACATAGTAAACTAAATTTACTACGTGAACAGGGAGTAACTAAACTATTGCTGCTACCATTGTACCCACACTACAGCGGAGCAACTACAGCCACTACTTTTGATGCTGTAGCTAGAGAGTTTAGTACTTGGCGCAATTTACCAGAATTTAGATTCGTACGTAACTTCCATGATCACTCTATGTACATAACAGCATTGAGCAATAATATTACACGCTATTGGGATAAACACGGACGAGGTGAAAAACTTATAATGAGTTTTCACGGTGTACCCAAGCGTAACCTAATGTTGGGTGATCCTTATCATTGCGAATGTTATAAGACTGCTAGACTAGTTGCTGAAAATTTAGGCTTAAGCAAAGACGAATATATGGTAACCTTCCAAAGTAGATTTGGTCGTGCTGAATGGCTTCAACCCTATACTGAACCTACACTTATAAAGTTAGCCAAAGAGGGTGTTAAAAAGTTGGACATAGTATGCCCTGGCTTTGTCAGTGATTGCTTGGAAACATTAGAAGAAGTCAAGATGGAAATTCGTGATGCTTTTATTACTAATGGCGGACAAGAGTTTAACTATATTCCTTGTCTAAATGACAGTACAGAATTAGGTATGGTATTAGCAGATGTAGTTGAAGATAATATAGCAGGATGGCAACATCATCACGATCCTAAAACTAATAAGTTGGCTATTGAATTAGGAGCCAAATACTAATGTGTAGCATATTGGTCACCAATCGTAATATACAAAACTTTGATGGCGTAAACTATTTTCTTAAACTGCGTGGACCAGACCACACCAGTGTGTACAATCATCAAGGGGTGACCTTTGTACATAACCTATTGAGTATTAGTGGTGCTTTTACTCCACAGCCATTTATAGAGGGCAATGTAGTAGCCTTACACAATGGAGAAATTTATAACTACGGTGACTATGCCAGTGATGGATTGGTTATTATTCCTACCTATAAAAACAAGGGCATAGAGTTTGCCAAAGAGTTTGATGGTGAGTTTGCTGTAGTTGTAGCAGACTTTGATCAAAACCATATTATATTCAGCACAGACTTATTCAAGACCAAACCTTTATTTGTAGCAGTAAATGGTACAGATTTTGGCATAAGCACATATCATACCCCATTACAGAGATTAGGCTTTGTTGAAATACAAAAAGTACAACCTAATAGCATAATGAAGTTGTGCCTAAATACTATAACATTAACCAAGGTTAGCAGTGTATATAATTGGGACCTACGACAGCATAAAACAACTTTCGATGATTGGATATCAGCCTTTGATCGTAGTATAGAAAAGCGGACTAGTAGGCTACGTGAGCGTATTTTCATTGGACTTAGTGCTGGATATGATAGTGGTAGTATAGCCTGTTCTATGGATCGTCGTGGTGTAGATTATAAAGCATATAGCGTAAGTGGCAGTGAAGATGAAAGCATACTTAATCAACGTATTAGACAACATCATCAATATCTACATCGTAATAGCCCAGAGTGGGAAACCAGTTTTAGGCATATAATATTAAACACAGAAGAATTCAAATATACTATACACAGTAGTACCAGTGATTATAACGAGTATCATCGTAGCCTAACACACGATAGTGGTAGTAGAGGATTAGCCCTAATCTGTGATCAAGCTCGTAAAGAAGGATTTAAAATCTATCTCAGTGGCAGTGGAGCAGATGAGATAGTCAGTGATTATGGATTTGGTGGTAATAAAATATTTCCTCATAGTAACTTTGGAGGACTATTTCCAGAAGATCTCAGCACTATATTTCCTTGGGCCAGTTTTTATGGCAGCACTATGGAAAGTTACCTAGCCAAAGAGGAGTATGTTAGTGGAGCATATGGCATAGAAGGCCGTTATCCATTTTTAGATCGAGATGTAGTGCAGGAGTTTTTATGGCTAAGTACTACACTAAAAAATAGCAAATACAAAAGTTGTATAGATGAATATTTGATGAGGAATAATTATCCTTATCAACCAGGAGTTAAGACAGGATTTTAAAATGATTAAAATTTTTATTCTAACATACAATGCTCCAGATGAACTTGATCAAAACTTAAAAAGCCTATTTGCATGCGATTTTCCAAAAAACAAAATAGAAATCAATATTATCAATAATCATAGCCAAAACTTTAAAATTGATCCTATTTACTCTGGACTTATCATACATCATCAAACACTTAGAGCAGATTGGGGATGCGGAACTCCTGCGAGAGACTGGAATCAGGCCTTAGTATTAGGTTTCAAAAGTCTTAAATTTCCTTTATGTGAACAAATTATCCTATGTCAAAACGATTGTATTTGGGACATAGATTGGTACTCTAAATTAGAAAATATACATATAAGTTATGACTTTTATCAGTGTAGTTGGGGTGATTGCTTCATTAGCATAAAGCCAAGTGCTATTAAAAAGATAGGATTATTTGATGAAAGAATGTGCAGTTTAGGATACTATGAAGGGGACTTTTTAATTAGAGCTTGGCTTTATAATAGAAATAATTCATCCATTAATGATCACCATCATAAAAGGGTGTGGAATCCAACAATATCAGTGGCTAATAGATCAAGTTCATCAAGACCTCAGCCGCCATACACAGACTTAGGAAAAAAGATATTCGAGCTAAAGTGGCCTAATATTACTGCTAAAAATTGGGACAAGGGACTATTCAAAGTTAATCCTTTACACAGTGCATATCCAAATTATATTTTTTACCCTTATTTTGAATACGATATAGAAAATTTAAAAGAAAAAAATTATATTTTACCGTAGGAATAATAATGAAAACAGCACTAGTAATGGGAGCAGGTGGTTTTATAGGTAGCCACCTTGTACGCAGATTAAAAAATGAAGGCTATTGGGTCAGGGGGGCCGATCTTAAGGATCCTGAATTTAGTGCTCATTGCGCAGATGATTTTGTTCTATGCGACCTACGTAGAGAAGCCGATGTCAAATATGTGCTAGATCTTGACGGCGAGCAATTCAACGAAATATATCAATTAGCAGCAGACATGGGCGGAGCTGGCTACATCTTTACTGGAAATAACGATGCCGATATTATACATAACAGCGCCAGCATAAATCTTATGGTGCTGGATCAAGTTGTCAAACATAGCTTTGGACCCAAGCCTAAAATATTTTATAGTTCTAGTGCCTGTATGTACCCAGAGCATAATCAACTTGATCCAAGTAATCCTAATTGTGAAGAGTCTAGTGCCTACCCTGCCAACCCAGATAGTGAGTATGGGTGGGAAAAGTTATTCAGCGAACGTATGTATTTGGCCTATGCTAGAAACTTTAACTTGGAAGTGCGTATTGCTAGGTTTCATAACATATATGGTCCTGAAGGGATTTACAAAGGTGGTAAAGAAAAGGCTCCTGCTGCTATATGCCGTAAGGTCATAGAGGCTACAGATACTATAGATGTATGGGGTGATGGATTACAAACACGTAGTTTTCTATATATTGATGAATGTGTGGAGGGTGTACGTAGATTAATGCAAAGTGATTTTCAAGGCCCAGTAAACATTGGTAGTGATGAAATGGTCACTATAAATGATCTTGTGACCATGGCCTGTAGTGTGGAAAACAAACAACTTAAAATTAATTATATTGATGGTCCTACTGGAGTACGTGGTCGTAACAGTGATAATACCTTAATAAAACAAAAATTAGGATGGGCTCCTAGTTATGCGTTAAATAAAGGTATAGAACAAACATACAAATGGATTAAATCACAGATAGGATAATCATGGTAATTTTTAAATCATTAAAGAAAGAAGTTTTAGACAAATATACTAATAAAGTTTTTATAGAGACTGGTACACAACATGGTTATGGCATTGACGTAGCATTAGAATCTGGATTTGAAAAAATATATAGTATAGACATAGATTCAAAATATCACGGAGCGAGCTCTAAAAAATTTGCTTCTTATATAGAAGAAGGAAGAATAAATTTGTTAATTGGTGACAGTGCTATATATTTAGAAAAAATTTTAGAAAATGTAAACGAGCCAGCAACATTTTGGTTAGATGCTCATGCAGATGCTGGCATTATAGGAAAATTTAAGTGTCCTGTACTAGCAGAATTAGATGCAATTAGCAAGCATCATATTAAGACTCATACTATTATGATTGATGATAGACGAATGTTTGGTGAAGTTTGGGGTCAAGGTATATCAGAACAGGATGTGTTGGATAAAATCATGACAGTTAATCCAAATTATATAATAAGTTATGAAAACGGATGTGAACCTAAGGATATCATAGTAGCAAGAGTTAACAATGTCTAAAGCTTTTATATATTGTGATGGTGGTTTTGGTAACAGGTATAACAGTTTATTAAGTGGTTTATTTTTATCTAGAGCCTGTAATAAAGAACCTATAATTATTTGGCCAAAAACAAGATGGAACGAAGCTAGTTTTAATGATATCTTTAATAGTTCAATAGTTGAGTTAGAGGAGTTTAATAAAGATACATTTTTTAAACAACATAATCCAATTAACCTAGTACATTGGAACCCATGGGGTGCAGAAGTAGAACAACATAATTGTATGGGCATTTATATGGGTATTGATCAGTTCTTAAAAGATAAACAGGATAGAAATATCCTGTTTTATACCAGCTTAATATGTCCTTGGGTAGATACATATGGCTTAGCGCCAATATTAGATTTAGTACCTTTTCAATCATATTTGTTAAATGAGGCACAGACTTTTATAAGGCAAAATTTTAATGATAAGGAATTCAACGGTTTACATATTAGGCGAACAGATCATGCCTATCAATTAGATGAAGAAGATTTTATAAACAAAATTAATTCAACCCCTGATCAAATGTGTTTTGTATGTAGTGACGAACAAGCAGCAGAAGATAAATTTAAACATAGCTGTAACACTGTAAGAACATATACTAAAAATAGTTATGTAGAATTACTTAATCCAGAAGGTGGTTGGAATACACCTACCAAAGATGAATTTGGGCATCAATTTCCTTTTAATGTTAAACGCAATAGACAAAGTGTTATTGATGCAATGGTAGATTTACTAATTTTGAGTAGAAGTAATATTATTAACACAGATCATAGAAGTACTTTTCTTCAAACGGCAGTGCTCTTAAAACGATATAAAATAATGTAAATAAAATAAAGGAGCAAAATTATGCCATTCGAAGTTAACGGAACATTTCCAGAAAGTTATTGGCCTTTTATTAGTGAAACTATTACCAAAGCACATGGTAGTAATTGGAATGGGTTGAACATAGTATCAATTGGTGATCAAGATGCTAGTTGTGATGAAGACAATTATGTAAGTAAAGGTGCGAACTACACGATTATACAGCCAGCAGGAGCTGATGGTGCATTATTACTAGGTCGTAGATCAAAAAATTTTATTAAAAGAAATTTTAACAATGTAGATGATTTTGATCAGTATAAGGGAACATTTGACGTTGTTATAAATTTAGGTTCATTAGAACATATTAAAAATCAATATAAGGCCTGGACTATAACTCATAACATTTGCAAACCTAATGGAGTAATGATTCATATTATGCCTGATGCATATGAAGTTAATATGTATTTGAGATGGTATGGTCATTGTCATAATTATTTTGGTGTAGAATTTTATGAAGATCTGTGTAATAATATGAATTATGAATTGTTGGCTAATGATCTTTTACACTGGAATCGCAGCGTAGGACTAAAAAAATTAAATGATAACGAGTTCAACTTAAATATAGAAGAATTTTTAAGTAAAATTACAATAAGGTAACTATGAAATTAACAGAAATCCACCATAAATATGACACTGATAAAGGAACCTATCATTCCTATATAGAAAAATATGATGAAATATTTGGTCCATACAAATATGAACAATTCAATTTTTTAGAAATAGGATGTTTGACCTGTGGAAGTATTAAAATGTTTAACGAGTTTTTCTCAGATGCACATATTTACGGCATAGATAATTGGGCACAAAATACAGATCATATAGGACATTTATTAACAAATAAAGGTATTGACCTAAAAGCAGTGATAGAGGATATTAATGAAAATTATCCTAGAATACATTTAAAGACCTGTGATAGTACAAGCAGTGAACAGGTATCTAAAAGATTGAATGGTATTAAGTTTAAGTTTATTATTGATGATGGTGATCATAGTTTACATGCCCAATTCACAACATTTAAAAACTTTTTACCTTATTTAGAACCTAACGGTGTTTATATAGTCGAGGATGTAGCTCATGTAGGTGAACTGGCTGAACAGATAAACCAACACTTACAAGAAATAAAACTGCCAAAGAAAATCGAAATAAAAGGATGGTATAAAGGCAATAGAGCTGATGACGCAATTCTTATCATACGCTAATGGATAAACCACTTTTAGTAGCAACTAGAGGAGGCATAGGTGACCAATTAATATGTAATGGTATCATCAATGTACTAAGTGAAACTAGAAAAATTAATCTAGTATGTTGGGATCAATGGGAACCTACACTGACATGGCTGTATCAAGATAATGATAATGTACAAGTTTATCCTTGGCAAGATAAGTTATTAGGTCCGTTTCATGAACGTAATCAAATTAATAATGCTAATAGATTAGAATCAGAATATTTAGGTATAACAACAACCAGTGTTAATCTTAAAACTTATTATACTGATCCTTATAAACAGGTGGGGATTCCTGCCGAATATATGTATTCAAAATTTAGACTTCCTAAAAATCCTACTTATGACTTAGAATTTGTGGAGAAGTTTAAGCCTAAAAATCCTTATGTATTGTTGAATATATGGGATAAACTGGCAAATGGTAATATTAGCAATTTTCAAAATGAACATGTAGATCCTAATTTAGAACGTGTATATATTACTCCAGGTAAAACAAAGAATTTATTCAACTGGGTTCCTATAATATTAGGTGCTAGTGAAATACATAGCGTACCAGGTGGACCGTGTCATGTCATAGATTTTGTTTATACAGGTAGACTATTCTATCATGATGCTAGAGCAGGAACAGTGTATAATTTAAATAATGATGGTAATAATCACAAATGGAACATAATTAAGTACGCAGTTAAAAAAGCTCAATGACACAAAAAAATTTACTAGTAGCTTGTAGAGGTGGGATAGGCGATCATATAATCAGCAATGGTGCTTTACACTATTTGACATCAGAAGAAAAAGGTAATAGATTAGCTTACCTAGTTTGCTATAGTGATTGGTTTGATTCCCTAACCTACTACCACGCATAAATAATTAATGCGCTTCAAAGAAATTATCACAGAACTTTTCGACCCTAAATTAGCCATAGATCTTGAATGGGCAGAAGGCAGCGACTATGTGGCTGCTAGAGGCTATGTCACTGTGACCAATCCTGATGGCTATGGTGGGGAATACGGTAACGAGGAAGAAGTTGAATTAGAAATAGAATTTGGTGAATATCCCCACCCACAGCGTAAAGAATATGAAGTTCAATTTAAAGTAGATGAATCATTTGCCATAACAGGTGGTGGAATGAGGACTTATTTGACGGTTGGGAGTAATCTTACTATGCTACAATTGAATATATCTGAATACAAACTATATAGTAGATTGAAAGACCCGAATAACAAGGAATATTATTATCTATGAACAATCCTAAATTTGGTTATCATTGGATATGGATGTTACCAATTGCTTATATTACATTGGTATATGATAAAGTTTGTGATTTCTGTGTTGATATTTACAGACAAATTAAAATCAAGATGATTTATAAACGCAACCCTGAAATTGAAAAAATATCGAAATTAGCAGGAACAAAAAAATGAATAAAAGGTTAGAACAGCGTCTATGGTGTACCAACAAAAGCCAGCGTAAGCACATTACGTAAGGTAGCCAAGCAGGGTGGGCGTAAAGGACAACTGGCTCATTGGATGGCCAATATGAAAGCAGGTAAGGCTAAGAAAAGTTAACTGCACCCACCAGCTCAAAATAAATAGTTGGTGGAAAATATATACGAATATATTAAAAGACCAAAACAAGAACGTCAGGAACATCTAGATCTTGACGACTATTGTATAGAGCGTGGAGGTGGCAGTACCTTATGTAAGGGATTATTGGCACACGAAACACATACTACTATACCCAATGGATATATGATACTGGTATGTCATGCCTGCAACAATGGTAAGTGTAGTAATCCAAAACACTTATACTGGGGAACTCCCAGTGAAAACCGTATGGATCGTGTTAGATATGAAAACCGCGGATTATGTGAAATAATGGAAGACCACCATAGGAGAAGAAGGCGATCATACTAAATATACTTTAGTTTAAAGTATATTATAATGAAATTAGCCATTGTTATCACAGGTCATCTTAGAACTTTTAAGATGCACTTTAAAGACTTCAAAAAAAATATTCTAGATCATAATGAATGTGATCTATATCTCAGTACCTGGGATATGAATCATATTGGTGTAATGGTTGGAGCCAACCTAGTCAAGTTTACTGAAGATAAAATTAAAAAAGAACTTGAAATATATCCCAACGTAAAAAAGATCATAATATCAGAATATAAAAAGACCAATTACCATTGTGAAGAATACATTAAAAATTATGGTGAATTTGGTACATGTCCTGATCCTGCCTACAAAAAATACATTGGTGGTAGAGTTGAACGCAAGACCATGCCCTATAATGCAGGACAATGGTTACCAGTTCAAGAAGGATTTGCAAGCATAGATAATCCTGAACAATATGATTGTATAATGCGTACTAGATTTGACATACATCATTATAAACCTATAAACTTTCTACCTTATCCCATAGTAGCATGTCATCCAGGACCTAAGCGTAGGCCTAATAATCATCTATTACAAACAGACTTGTATAACATAAAAAATCATGTGTTTTATGGCAAGCCTTACATGGCGGAAATAATGAAAACTATATTTCCTTTGAACTTAGAGTTAACCTGTAAGTTTACAGATTTGTGTACTGATAGTTTACTTGAATATATTTTTAGAAATAATACGGCAGGACACGAACTAGTTATAGATACACACCTAAGAGAAAGTGTTGAATACGGAGTTTGGAAATGAAATTAACTTTTGCTATTAGTACCTTATACACGCATAAAGGTATGAAAGAAAGTATAGAAAGTATACAAGCACAGGGTATACCAGAAACTGATTATGAGATATTAATAATAGGCCCAGAACATAAGGAGCCAGAAGGTAATATCAATTACATCTACTTTGATGAAAAAGAACGTAAGGGATGGATTACACGTAAGAAAAATATACTGGCCCAAGAGGCTAGATTTGATAATGTTATCATCTGTAATGATTACTTTGTATTCCAAAAAGACTTCTACAAAAATTGGGTGGAGTTTGGTGAAGATTGGGATGTGGCCAGTAATGCACAGCAGTTTTATAATGGACAAAGATGCTACTTGGATTGGGTCACACTAGACCATCCTAATTACCCACAATGGACACAGGTACCATATACTAATTGGAGCATAACACGCTACATGTATCAAAACGGTTGTTACATGGTAGTTAAAAAAGATACTATGCGTCGTTTTCCATTCAATGAAAAATTAGTACACGGACAAGAAGAAGATAATGAGTGGAGTAAGCGTATGCGTGACCATTGTCGTTGGGTATGCAATGGTCGTAGTATAGCTAAACATAATAAAGTACATCATAGTTTTTATCATCAAGTACATCATTATCGCAGTGTAAAGGAAGAGTTTTGAATATTCTAATACCTATGGCAGGACTGGGTAGTAGATTTCCCAGTGATAGGTATGCACCTAAACCTTTAATTGACATTCAAGGTAAGCCTATGATTATTAGGGCTATAGAAAGTTTAGGATTAGATGGAAGATTTTTATTTGTAATTAGGCAAGCAGAATATACACAACAAATTAAAAAAACTATCAGTGGTCTAGTTCCTAATTGTGCTTTCAAAGAAATCGATTATACCACAGAAGGTCCTGCTTCTAGTGCATTACTATTTGAGCAGGATATTAATAATAATGATGAATTAGTTATAGCCAATTGTGACCAAATAATGGAGTGGTCAAGTAAAATATTTCTTCTAGTTGCAAGACAATATGACGGGTGTGTAGTAACTTATTACAGCACCACTGATAAAAATAGCTATATTAGAATAGATAATAAGGGACTAGGAGTTGAACTACGTGAAAAAATTGTAATCAGTAATATAGGACTTAATGGTATTCATTACTGGAAGAAAGGTAGTGATTTTGTAAGTAGTGCTCAAAGTATGATCAATGCCAACGAACGAGCACCTAATGGTGAATTTTACATAAGCCAAACCTATAACCATATGATAAGTAGAGGCCAACAAGTGGGCATATATCATATACCTAATGAGCAACATCATGCAGTAGGTGTTCCAGAAGATTTAGAAAAGTACCTAAATAATCATGCGTAAAATGGCTATGGTTTTAACTGGTCATTTTAGATCATTTAAAGAAAATTTTCAAAGTTTAAAACATTTTATACTAGACCAATTTGATGTTGACATCTATGTAAGCACTTGGGACAAAAACTACATAGGACCTAGCGGCACTAGTGTTGATTTATATAGCATAGATCAAGTCAATGAAATCTTGACAATTTATTCTAATATTAAAAAAGTTATTGTCAATGATTTTGATATGGTAAATGAACAGAGCAAGGATTTTATATCATCATTTAGCAAGTTTAAAAAGAATAAGGATCCATACTATAAACAATATTTTGGTGCTCCTATTACCTTAGACGTTATGATATATAATGTTGGACAATGGTATGCTGTAGAAAAAGGTTTTGCCAGTATAGATAACATAGACCAATATGACATTTTTTTTAGAAATAGATTTGACATTAATTTCTTACGACCAATAAATTTTAAAACAGGTCCTGTGGTTATGATAGGGCCACCTGGATTACGTTGTCCTACAAAACATTTATGGAAGCAAAATTGTAATGCTAGAAACCAATTATTTTATGGTACACAAGAACTATGTAAAGTCACCAAAAATATATACAATAAATACTTGCTGGCACAATGTACGTGTATTAATCTTAATACCGATAATATTTTAGAGTATGTATTTAGGCATAATGATTTTGAAATACCCATACGCATAGATAATGACTTTATTGAATATGAAGGATTTGAAATAAAAAAATGATTAGATATAATTTAAAAGATTTTTATAGAGGTTGGTTTATAGGAAATTTTGAACCAACTATACTAAAAACTAAAGATTTTGAAGTCGGTCTACTTACACACAAGCAAGGAGAAGTTTGGCCCAAACATTATCATGCCATTGCTACCGAATATAATCTACTGGTCAGTGGTAAAATGATAATTAAAGAAACAACTATTGAACCTGGTGATATCTTTATCATAGAAGCTAATGAGATTGCTGATCCAGTTTTTTTAGAAGATTGTACCGTACTGTGTGTAAAGGTACCCAGTGTACCCGGAGACAAATATGAACCTGTTTAGTACCCTAGAGGATATTGACAAAGACCGTTATTTTATTGCCACATATAAGGCCAAGTCAACTACTACATTGGCCGCACTAGCATGGGATATTGCTGTAGGACAAAGTGTAGGTAATCCTGCTATTAGAAATAAATGGGAAGATGATGAACTATATCTTAATCATAGCTGCCTAATTCTCAATAATAAAGATATTTTAGAAAAGACTAATGAAGGGTTTGTAGACATAGCCTTTCCTGTGGCTAACATAGATTGGGAAAATGATGGCGTTAACCATCTCATATGTCAACTCATGGGCGGTCATACTGACATAAACATTGTTGAACGTTGTAGACTAGTTGGCTTACAATTACCAGAACACATTAAAAGTAAATTTAGAGGTCCTAAATTTGGATTAGAAGGCCTACGAAAACTAACCGGCAACTATAATAAACCATTACTTGGTGGTATACTTAAACCCAAAGTAATACATAAGGCCAGCATATTAGAAGACATGGTACGTGAACTAATAGATGGGGGTGTAGATTTTATTAAAGAAGATGAGATCATGAGCAGTGTTCCACATTTGCCACTTGAGCAACGTGTAGACATTGTGGCCAATCTGTTGAGCAAAGTCAATCACAAACTTGTCTTTTGTCATACTATAAACGCTGATCCTTATGATATTCTACGCCGTTGTGTTAAGGTAATGGAATTAGGTGGCAATGGTGTTCATGTAAATGTACTTGGTGGTTTAGGAGTATACAATAGTATAAGACGTTTAGATCTTCCTATCTATATACATTTTCAAAGCAGTGGACAAAAATTACTAACAGATATACGTAATCCATATAGTATAAGTTGGCCAGTAATATGTCAACTGGCTACCATGATGGGTGTGGATACCATACAGACTGGAATGATAGGTGGCTATAGTAATGATGATCCTGTTGAAATTTTTCAATGCATCAATATACTACGTGCAGGCAATACATTGCCAGCATTGAGTTGTGGCTTTCATCCAGGTATGGTAGATTGGGTCACTAAGGAAGTTGGTATTGATTATTTGGCCAACAGTGGTGGTGCAATACACGGACATCCTGGTGGCACACTAGCAGGGGCTAAGGCTATGAGACAGGCAGTAGATAGAACCCATGGATCTGAGTACAAACAAGCAGTAGACTTATGGGGAGTAAGAATATGAAATGGAAAGATGATCTTATTAAAGATATTAAAATCAATGATGAAATTTTTAATGATCGTGATTATCCTTTGAAAGACACCTATTCTGGTGACGAATTTAGTAAATGCAATCAAGCTTCTTTGCTAGAATTTTTTTTAAAAATTAAAAATAATTGCAAAAGTATACTAGAAATAGGTGTTTGCAGGAATAAATCTAAAAGTTCTACATATGTCTTTTTAGATAATAAGCTAGAGGAAACATATTATTTTGGAATAGATTTAAAAGATAAAAGTTTTCTACACAAATATGGTAAAAACATATTTACAATTCAATCCAATAGTTCAAATATTGAACAAAATATGGACTACATTAATAAACAAGGCATAGACAAGTTTGACTTTATTTTTATTGACGGATGGCATAGTATAAATCAAATACTTATTGATTGGGAATATACAAAATATCTAAACAATAATGGCATTGTGGCTCTTCATGATATTAATCATCATCCTGGACCTAAGAGTTTTATTGAATCAATAAATCAAGATAAATGGTACGTAGATCTAAGATGTAGTAAAGATTGGGGTATAGGATTTTTAAATAAGAAAGATTAATATGAACGATTTTTTAACAATAGTAGATTCAATTTTTCCAACTGGTCCTAATATAATATTGGATGTTGGTAGCAGAGATTTAGAGCATAGTTTAAAATTTGGAGGAAAATATCCTAATGCTAGAATATTAGCATTTGAGCCTAATCCATTTGGCATAAAACAATGCAAACATAAACTGGCTGTAATGAAGAAAAATAATATAGAACTATTAGAATTTGCAGTAAGTGACCAAGAGGGTGAAATGGATTTTTATAGTGTAACCGTTAACGATGGTTGCAGCAGTTTATTAGAACCAATTGATGTACCATTTGGTCTAAAGCAGTGGAATGTGGTCAAAGTTGCAGTAAAAAGATTAGACCGTGTACTAGAAGATATGGGTATAAATCAAGTTGATGTCCTATGGCTGGATACACAAGGCACTGAATTAAAAGTATTAGAAGGTTTAGGATCTATTTTAAATACAGTCAAATGCATTCATACTGAAGCATGTCCAAAACAATACTATAAAGGACATATTCTTAAAGAAGAACTAGAAACTTTTTTACATAATAAAGGATTCAATACAGAATTTAAACCTGCCAAAGGACATCCTTATGGAGAAGGTGATTTAATTTGCACAAGAAAATGAAAATTATTAGTCACAGAGCCAACCTTACTGGTCCTAATAGTGTACACGAGAATAGTCTTGAGGCTATTGACCACTGTATATACAATCTTAAAATTAGTGTAGAGATTGATCTTAGAGTAGTCAACGGACAATTATTCTTAGGACACGACTCTCCAGAAATATTAATAGATCCAATATGGCTACGTATAAGACACGATAATTTATACATACATGCTAAAAATCCAGAAGCATTGGATTTCTGTCTTAAAGAAAATTTACATTATTTTACACACGAAAATGATCCATACACTATAACCAGCAGAGGATACATATGGGCCTACCCTGGTAAGGAACCAATAGGTAATAAAACAATAGGAGTTATGCCAGAAGGACATTGGGATGTACTGCCTAACTTTTACGGAATTTGTACTGACTATCCTATGAACTACATAAGTATCTAACAAGGAGACAACTATGGCAACTAAACTTGTAGATATAATGAAAGAGGCACTAGCCAAAAAACAAAACAATTCAGCCCCAGGGAAAAAAACTAACACTAACACCAAAGCACAGGTCAAGAGTCAAACAACATCAAACAAGCCTATGAAGAAGGCAGCAGGTCGAGGCGGTTAATCAAACCGCTTGACAAATAATACAAAATCTATATAATAAATATATGAATAATCTAGCAAAACTAGCCGTTAATAATGGCGGCTCTATAAAACCTTTAATCATTCCCACAAATTTAACTGGTGGTACAGGACTGATGAATCCCAGTATATTCATTGATGAGGACAATATTATAAAGGTAAATTTACGACACGTAAACTATACCTTTTACCACAGTGAAGCAAAACTATTTCAACACCAATGGGGTCCGTTAACTTACATACATCCAGAACATGATATGCATTTGCGTACTTGGAACTGGTATTTAGAATTAGATGATGACTTAAACATTACTAGATATAATAAAGTCGATACCAGCACATTTGACACTTATGAACCACAATGGGACTTTGTGGGACTGGAGGATGCTAGAATTTTTCGGTGGGGTGGCAAACTATATTTGAGTGGAGTACGCAGAGATACAACTAAAATTGGTCAGGGTCGTATGGAACTCAGTGAAATCGATGTAGGCACTGACTATGTAAAAGAAATTAGTCGTGTACGTATTGAACCACCTAAAGATAGTTATTGTGAAAAGAATTGGATGCCTGTTATTGACAAACCTTTTCACTATGTAAAATGGAGTAATCCTACTGAAGTTGTTAAATGTGACCCTGTTACAGGTGTAGCAGAGACAGTATATATAACTGAACGTGCTCCAATTAACGCGGATTTTAGAGGTGGTAGCCAAGTTATTAGATTTAGAGGATTATACCTAGCAGTAGTACACGAAGTAAGTTTATTTAAAAGTGAAGTTGGGCGTAAAGATGGGCTGTACAGACATAGATTTTTATTATGGGATGATAATTTTAATCTTGTTAAGTTTAGTCCAATCTTTGCATTTATGGATGCTCACGTGGAGTTTGCTACAGGTATGGTAGAACGTGGTGATGACATGCTGATCACTTTTGGATTTCAAGATAACGCAGCATATGTATTAAAAATAAAAACAGATATATTAGACAAATTTATAAAGGGTGAACTATGAAAAAGGATTGCTTTCCTTATTTTAACGAACGAGAATTACTAGAATTACGTATTAACCTACTTAAAGATCATATCGATGAGTTTGTTATTTGTGAAGCTAATAGAACACACAGTGGAATACCAAAAGAATACACATTAGAAAAAACTTTACAGGAATTAAATATTCCCTTAGACAAAATTAGAATAGTCAAAGTAGAACTACCTGACAAAGAAACTATGCCTGATGACTATGACAGAGAACGTATGCAACGTAATGCAGCAGCTGAATATATTGGATATGGTGACATTGCCTTTGTCAGCGATTGCGATGAAATTATGAACCCAAGTTTTATTGACTACTATAGTATGGTAGCGCAAAATAATGCTAATAGCATTTTAAGATTACCTATGGCATTTTTAATGGGTCGTGCTGATATGAGAGCATACGATACTATTGGTCAACCTATTAGTTGGAGTCCAGGATTTGTTTGTATGGGTCATCATAAAGAACGTTATACGTTAAGTGAAATTAGGGAAAGTCAAAGTAGAGGACTGTTTAATGTAGCCTATAAGGATATCTATACTGTAGATGAAGGCAGAGTAAAAGATGCAGGCTGGCACTTTAGTTGGATGGGCGGTGGTGAAAGAATGAAAATGAAATACCGTAGTTTCATGCACTATCAGGATAATATACCAATGGCAGCAGGTAGTGGTGATAAACAACAATTAGAAGAATTTATTGGTAATCATAAAGTAGCTGAAGGTAGCGTTGATCCTTTAGGACGCAATAATCATATTATGAAAACCTATCATATTAGTGACCTACCTAAAGAAATATTTGAGTTACCACGTGTAGAAAAATTTTTATTTGCGGAGTAACCTATGGCAAAAGGCAGTGGTGGTGGTAGAAAATTAAAACCAAGAGATCCTATGACTACGAAGACCGGAAAGCGTAGACTGGGCCCTTTAAACATTATACAATTACAGGACATGTTGGCCAAAGAAGGTAGGCCAAAAAATAAAGGTAAAATTTTAAACCGTATTCGTATACTTGAAAAGAGAAAGGCAAAACATGGCAACGTGGAGAATAACCAACTACCACAAGAAGAACGCAATTGAACGTCAACTTTGGATCAAAGACGATGTCACTGTAGTTAAAGAGGAAGGATTTCGTTGGGGGTACTTGGGAAACTGAAAGCGATGAACAGCCTGATGTAGACCTAGAAAATCCAGATGGTTGGGAACCTGATAGTGACGAATGGGAATTCGTAGAAATGATTGACGGCTGTTGGGTAGAATGGATTTTCCCTGATGACATGGATGAGGAAGAACAGGAACGCATCCAAGCATTATGGGATGAAGATAGTTTTGAAGGGCTAGAAGGTGACGGTTGGATCAACGACGAAACTGAAAATTGGCTATATGAACCTCTATTACAAGAATACATTACTGAACATATCAAGGCTAAAGATGAGAATTGAAGAAGATATTAAACTGGATTTTAAAGACGTCCTAATTCGTCCTAAGCGTAGCACATTAGGCAGTCGTAAGGATGTTGAACTAAAAAGATATTTTAGGTTCAAACATAGTAGGGATGAGTATGATGGCATCCCTATTATGGCTGCTAATATGGACGGTGTTGGTACCTTTAAAATGGCCGAGGCCTTACAGGAACACGATTTGTTTACTTGTCTAATTAAAAGTTATAATAGAGATATAGAGAACTTTGACTCATTCAGAGTAAATCGTGATAACTATGCTGTTAGTACAGGCACCAGTGATGAAGACTTTCGTAACCTAAATACTATTATTACAGGTATGGGTGCTCAATTTATCTGTATTGATGTAGCCAATGGTTATAGTGAACACTTTGGTGACTTTGTAGAAGAAGTAAGAAATCGTTGGCCACATAAGACTATAATTGCTGGAAATGTAGTTACTGGTGATATGACACAGGAGTTAATATTACGTGGAGCTGATATTGTTAAAGTGGGCATTGGCCCTGGTAGTGTGTGTACTACTCGTATACAGACTGGTGTGGGCTATCCGCAACTTAGTGCCATTATCGAATGTGCCGATGCTGCTCATGGTCTTGGTGGACATATCATTGCTGACGGCGGATGTACTTGCCCTGGGGACATTGCTAAGGCTTTTGGTGCTGGGGCCGATTTTGTAATGTTAGGTGGAATGTTTGCTGGACACGATGAGGGTGGTGGCGAACTACGTGATGATAAGGTCGTGTTCTACGGAATGAGTAGTGATACTGCTATGGAACGGCATAATGGTGGTATGGCAGAATATCGTAGCAGTGAAGGACGCACTGTTGAAATACCATACCGTGGACCTGTGCGTAACACCGTATTGAATATTTTGGGTGGATTACGTAGTGCCTGCACCTATGTTGGAGCACAGGAATTAAAGCATCTTAGCAAATGTACAACATTTGTCAGAACCAATAGACAAATCAACGAAGTTTTTGTATAATTACTTTTTTACTTAGAGAACTTACATGAAAACTGTACATGATCTTGATGATGAGGAAATTGAAGATTGCGTCGATGGTACTACTAATATTGATATGATTAGAGAGATCTTTACCAAACATGGCGTACTTGGCGATGATGGATATATTGATCCAGAGATCTTTGCTGATTGGTTTGCTATGGGAATTGAAGGATTTATTGACGCAGAAGAAGATAGTGAGGCATGGACTGAAGCCAATGACAATAACTGGAAATGGGGATATGACATTGCTGATAATATCAATATGTTGTTAATGCCACAAGAAAAGGTTGACAACGAATAAAAAAGTAAATATAATACAGAATTAGCCCTTATAGCTCAGCGGTAGAGCAGTGGTTTTGTAAACCAA
>OGWL01000002.1_pt1 | contig 44972 bp, 47 predicted proteins | sample 1576031 | NCBI WGS metagenome assembly OGWL01 (sample SAMN07581535, study PRJEB24739) | freshwater metagenome | place: Singapore | collected 2015-01
GCCGAGCAATGCGGGTTCAGAAGTAATCCTGACATCTATGATCGAAATCAGAGTTTTGATATACCAAAATTTGCCGAATTGATTATCAAGGAATGTGCTAATGTGGCCGCTGATCATGATGCGTTGGACATTTACGAAGAGATTAGAGAACATTTCGGAGTGAATAATGACTGAATTTCAATTATGGGTAATCATCTTTTGGCTGGCTATGATATCGTACCAAATAGGCAGAATCATTAATAAACTGGACGGAAAATAATGGGAAATACGTATGAGGTGAAGGCCTGGGATCATGCCAAAGATTCCGATCATTACTATTGGCTGGAAATTTACCGTGGGGAAAGTCTTCTAAAAGCCATCTATAAAGTATGGTGGTGTAAGAAGAACGGGTTCCAATGCATTAAGCTGGAGTATAGGCCATGAACAAACGATTACTTCATCTTTTCAATGAGGCTGGTTTTCATCAGCCGGAAATGGAACGACTTGGTATTGAAGACAAGTTTGAAAAGTTCGCCAAGTTGATTGTGAAAGAATGTGCTGATGTTGTGGCTCATGCTGTAGATCATCGAGAACCTGCTTCCACTTATGTTACCAGAATTAACCAGCATTTTGGAGTTGAAGAATGAGCCAATTTAGTTTTGAACAGAAAATAGAAATTGTGTCTAAAATGGCATTGGATTATTGTAATGAAAATGGCTTGAAGTTTAAACAATATAATCAAAAGTTCGCCGAGTTGATTGTTCGGGAATGTGCTAAAATTGCTATAGATTGTGATGTGATAAAGTATAGTGATTTTAGACAAGGTATCGCGCGAGAAATCAAAGAACATTTCGGAGTTGCAGAATGAACGAACGAATTAAAGAGCTTGCTGAACAAGCGGGTATTCCTGCCATCGACGGTGTATGGGACTACAATGACAGAAATCTTTTAGTAAAAGATGGCGGTGAATGGCGAGCGGCTGTGCCATCTGAAATCATCGGCACCATGATCAACTCTGAAAAAGGACTCGAAAAGTTCGCCCAGTTGATTGTGCGGGAATGTGCTGATGTGGCTAAAGAAACAAGGTGGGCTGTGCCTCCTAGCCAAGAGCAGATTGCCCGAGGAATCCAACAACATTTCGGAGTTGAATGATGAATAGTCGCCTTGAGGATCTAATGTATCGTGCAGGACTGACCGCCCAAGGTTGTTGGGATAGTATGGATGACTATGATCATCGGGCTATAGAAAAGTTTGCTGATCTGATCATACAAGAGTGCCTGCTTAGCCTCGAACCTGACCCTATGGCACCTGAGTTAGACTATGATGTAGAAATAAAGTTTTATCAACGTAGTGCTAAAAAAATTAAACGACATTTCGGTGTTGAAGAATGAGTATAAGATATTCTACTAATTGGATGGGTATAGCCAATCTTCGGTGGTATCAAGAGCGTGGGCTTCTGACCAAGCGAACTATTACTTTAACTAAAGATAGTTTACTTGTTCGGCATGGCAAATACAAACCAGGAGATACTCTGGATGTAGAAGAGCCTACACAAAGTTACTCATGTGGACGTATTGATGTACGAGGCAACGATCTTGGTCCTTACGGTACAGAAATTGGAGTCCCTCCAATGACCGATTTGGATTGGAGAAGATTCGGTGATTGGTTAATAACTTTTGAAACCGATGATGTATGGACATTGAATCAGTTAGTGGAAATGTATGAACGAGCCAATCCTAAAATTACATGGTGGAAAGAATGAACGAACGAATTCGAGAACTTGCCGAACAGGCTAAAGTGGATGCTGGAACACTATTTGCAGAAATGCTTTGTAATGATAGTGAAGTCAATGAAAAAATCGCAGAGGCGTGGAACTCTCAACCACAGGAAGTTCGAACTCGAATCTTCCAAACTATTGAACAAAATCAGAAAAAGTTCGCAGAGTTGATTGTGAGGGAATGTGTCGAATGCCTTAAGCCATTGAGCAGAAACCATAGTATGGTAGGGGCAGCACAGGACACTATCCGCGAACATTTCGGAGTTGAATAACCCTAGAGGTTGACAGGTCTCGGGACTGGTAGTATACTATGGTTACAGTAGACAACAAGGAGCAAGAGATGAGCAAGATGGAAGAACTAGCCTACGACATTGAGCAACTCTACATTGAAGGACTGAACGCAGGGCAGATTGCCCGCCAGTTGAACTGTCCTAAGGAGATTGTTCTGGATTGGATTGCTGATCAAGGGATCCGCCCCTTTGATGAGTGGGATGTGGACGCACAGGAGCGTCTGATCCAAGACATCTACGATTCAGCAAAGATCTAAGTTTGGCGGACCCTATGGCCAGGCTACTCTCTATAGGACCTGTAGCCTGCAACCGGGGGCCGACTACGCCATCGACCGTTGTATAGATACAACAACCAAAGACCCTACGATTGACTCGGTTACCAAAAGATGCTATACTGTGGTTACAGTAGACAACAAGGAGCACTAAATGGGCTACAAGGTACTGGGCAAGTTTGAAGATGTTATGCAAGGATTTGGACCCCGAAAAGGTCTTGAAGGCCCGTTTAATTTTAACGGCAGAGTGTTGTATTATGACAACAAGGAAGGTAAGTACTACGACCCACGTACTGACTTCTACTTGAGCTACAACGAATGGTTTGAAATTGCTGGACTAAAAGGTTGACAACTCTTTAGAACGGCTGTATACTATAGACACTTAAACACTTACAGAAAGGAAATTGAAATGACCTACATCGTCGCCCGTGTTAACTATGCCAACAACGAACGTTTCTTCACTGCTCGTAAAGATGATCGTACAGTGGAAGAGATTAATCGTCAACGTAGCCAACCCAGCTTCGAACGTGAACATAGTAACGATCTCTACAATAAAGACGCAGTCAGCGTGGACAATCTCTACACTGGACTGACTAAAGAACAGGCAGATACAATTAAGAATCTTTTGATTGAGGCTGATCGTACTGCGGGATTGCCAGTACTCAACGCTCGCTAATACCCACACAACCTTTACGGTCTCTTGACAACCCTTACGAATGAGTGCATAATACGAACATGAAGACACGACGCACAGCACGTAAAGATAGCACATTCATCCTCTATGAGGTCGTTGCTAGCGATGGCAACAATTACATAGGGCTTACTCGTAAGGGCTCCACTACAGTAGCCCGAGCAGTAGCGGAACGATGGAGAAAGCACAAGAGCCGTGCTCGTAACGAACAACAAGCATGGGCTCTATACGAACACTTACGCAATGGTGGACTGGACATGCAATGGGAACACAAGATACTTGCTATTGTACGAGGTCGTGCTGAGGCATACGCACAAGAACGTAGTGTTGTAAAACTACAACGGCCCACACTAAACACACAATACACGTAATACCCACACAGGTTGACAGGGTATTGGAACACTGCTATACTACTGACATATTAACACAACGGAGTAATTAAATGAGCAAAGACACCCTTAACACTGTAGAGCTTGTTGTTAACGTTATGCACGACGTGGCCCGTAAGGCCGCACAAGACGCCTTTGCCAAGTATGGCGACAGGGACTGCTGTGGGTTCGCTCGCATCACTGTCTACGAGAAAGGTAGCACTAAGATGGGCCGGGCTCTGCTTCGGGCAGGCTTCCGCAAGGCCTATGGTGGTGGGCTTGAGATGAGTGCCAGTCGTTATACTAATTGCCAAAGCCTTAACATTGCAGAGGCGGCGGCTGAAGCGGCCGCAAAGTTCCTCACTGAGCATCTGGGCGTTAAGGCCTACGCTAACAGCAGAATGGATTGATGAGTTGACGAGTTGAAGCTCCATTTGGTCCAGGTGGCTGTAAGGTCCCTGGACTTTTTTTTGGCTCTGGTGGATGTGGTGGGTGGTGGCTTATAAAAATAAATTATATTATTTACAGCAGCCCCGCTACAGAACCCATGGTGGCAGAAAATGCCCCTGAAAACTCTAAGTACTTCATATAAATTTTTCTTAGCGCAGAAATTTTTGGGCTGTAGACCCGGTTCGGCCTCTGTATTATAAGTTATTGTAATCTTATTGTAAATAAGGGTGAATAGGGGAGCGGCCATGGATCTAAATTATTATATAGCATTAACGCCAGAAGAAGTCAACCGTAAATTAAATGAAATATTTGCTCGAGAAGTGTTATGGCAGCGTGAGGAATTGTTAAGACAGAGGGCGCTGATAGATCAGCAAACGGAGCAAATAGTTAAACTATTAAGTACGTAGATATCCAATCAAAAACCGTTTTACCGTTTTCGCTTCGCGGAAGCCTTCGGCATCATACGTACTGTTTAGGGATCAAGTTTCTAAGTAGTTCATCTTCAGGTGTACCAAATTTGGGTTCATAGTTGTAACTCCATTTGACCAAAGGTGGCATACTCATCAGTATACTTTCAGTGCGTCCATTGCTCTGTAGGCCAAACAGTGTACCTCTATCGTAGACCAAATTAAATTCAACATATCTACCTCTTCTGTACAATTGCCAATCACGTTCACGTTCAGTATAGTGCATGTCCAATCTTTGTCCTACAATAGGAGCATAGCCCTTTAAAAAACTATTACCAACTGCCTGCACTAATTGGCTTCCTAGTTCGTTATTCACATCATCAAAAAATATGCCGCCAATACCACGGGCTTCGTTTCGATGTTTTAGATGAAAGTAGTGATCGCACCATTGTTTATATTTGGGATAAAGTTCTGTGTTTATGGGATCGAGAGCATGTTTACAAGTCTTATGCCAGTGTACAGCATCTTGTTCGTAGTAGTAATATGGAGTAAGATCCATACCGCCGCCGTACCAACTTGTGCCATCTTCTGTACAAAACATACGCACGTTAAGATGTACAGTGGGTATGTATGGGTTACGGGGGTGCATAACTAGGCTCACGCCCATGGCCTCCCAACATTGATCTGCTTCTATAGTTCTATGGGCAGTGGCACTGGCAGGTAGTTTCTTGCCCATAACATGACTAAAGTTAACGCCTCCACGTTCAAATACATTGCCGTTTTCGATCAGTATACTAGTGCCACCACCACCTTCTAGTCTCTGCCAACTATCGCTAGTAAAAGGCTTGCCATCAATAGCTTCTAGGCCTTGTACGATTTCAGTTTGTAAGTTTTTAAAAAATTCTAGTGCTTGATTTTTTAACATGCAGCTATTTAGTATAGCTTTAATTATCGTCCCACATTTCACGAAAGCGGCCCTGGCTATGTATAACAGTCCACGCCACCTCAGCAAGAAAGTCAAAGTGACGGATCATCAACTCAATATTAGTGTCTGGTCCTGTGTAATTTAGTAAACGGCTATAACAGCCTTGTCCTAGGTCTGTGTAGTAGCTGGCACTGATACCTCTGCGTTCACCAAGTTGTGGGAATATGGCTCTAGTAAACCAACAAGTATCACCTAACCATTTCAGTGTATTTGGGCTACGAGCAGTTAGATATTGTTGTGCATAGCTGGGTTCTGGTTGCCGTGGATTTTTATATACTTTGCTAACAAGAATAGAAACCATTGAATCCTGTAGACTCCTTGGGATCCGCCAACCTTGCCTTTCAATGGTTTCAGTAAACAGATCAGAGAAGGCTAGTTCTAGACCTTTCAATATTTTACTCTATTCACTTGTATTTATTGATAAGTATGCTATAATAGCTGATAAAGGAGAATTCTATGAATAAAAATATGATTGTTGAACAATATAATACGGAATCAACTCCTAATAGTAATAATAGCCCTTTAAGCACAGGCAGTGACAATGTGGCCAAGAATCCACAGGACTATGACCTAGTACGTGTTCTACAGCGTCAAATACAGCAATTAACACAGGAAATACGTAAACTACACAATCGCCATCGTGAGCTGCACAGTGAGATAGAAAGACTAAAAAGTAGACAATAAATACTATATGATATTTAATTTATATGGTATTCTAAAATGGTTTGAGCGTACTTGGCGTTTTTGGCTAGGGCTAGTATTTGTCTGTAATATAGCCTATCTCATTCACTCATATAGGAATATTCCACCACCTGCTCCAGTAGTTGCTGTGCAGGATAGTCAATTAGAAAAACGCATAGAGGCATTAGAAAAGCAGGTACAAGATCAACAAAAAGTTATAAGTTGGTATGACACATATAACCAAAGTAGTCAAACTAATTTTAAGAGATTAGATAAGAATCAACAAAATCAAATTGATGTATTGAAGCGTATGTGTGAATACATATGGGTCATCACCATAGATAAGAAAATAGTTCCTAGACAGTGTTATCCAGAGTATAACTGACGTAGGGAAGAAATCAATGGAAACTAAATTAGCCACCATAGTATGTAGTGATGTTATTGGTTATAGCACACTAATGCAGCGGGATGAAGCAGGAACACTGGCCAAGTTAGATGCTTGCCGTGCTGTTATTGATCCCTTAATAGATGCCAGTAAAGGACGTCTATTCAATACAGGAGGAGACAGCGTACTCATTGAGTTTGCCAGCGCAGTTGATGCTGTTCGTTTTGGTATAGAGATGCAGGCACGTATTCGTAAATTAAATAATGGCATGCGTTGGCGTGTAGGCATGCACATGGGCGAAGTATGGATATATGGAACTAACCTAATGGGTGATGCCGTTAACTTGGCGGCCCGTACAGAAAGTCTTGCGGACTATTGTGGAGTCACAATGACTGACGCTGTATATAGACTAGTCAGTCCAAAAATTAAAGATCATAAATTTGTTAGCCGTGGCGAACAAGAATTTAAAAATGTAGAGCCAATGGAAATTTGGAGTGTGGTTATAGAAGGTAGTGAGCCCAATCCACATTTAAGTAAAAGTCCAAAAAAAGCCGCACCCGCAACTATAGCAAAGAGTCATAGTGAATTGGTTGCGGCTGTAGTAAATGACCAAGCCGCACGTAATCGTAGTTTAAATGATGCCATGACCTTCAAACACGATGCAAAGTATGGACCAGCTACACGTATTATGATGTGGCGTGTTAGTAAACAGGATACCAATGCATTAGATGAATTAATCAATATGCTACAAAAAGATTTAGTACCAATTGAATTTAAGCCATATGTTTATGCTGTATTCAGAGAGTTCTGTACCAAAGTTACCAGTGATCTGGCTCTTAAAATAGCAGACCTTGTGGAAAAGGACAGTCGTAGTCTTGCCATGCAGTTTCTTCGTAGTGCAGCCAAGGTCAATGAGCAAGCCAGTTATAGATTAGCCATGATGGTATTTAATGATCCGCATAGCAGCGAAAGTGAAATAGAAAGTGTAATAGGTGACCTTAAAGAAAGTGCAATGAAACGTAAGGTACCTGCTATGATGAGTTTGGGTCGGTATTACCTACAAATTAATGATAAGAAAAACGCATTTCGTTGGCTTTATGCTGCTCGTGCTGAACATGATAAAGAAGCACAAAAATTATTAGAAGACCTAAACAAAACTATAAGTAAAAGTGAATTTAATAATTTCAAAACAGACGCTGATGCTCTAGTTGATGAAATTAAATTCATTGATGATAATAGAATGAGATGATAGTTATATATAGTATATACTTTGTATTTTTAGTTTATGGTTTAATATTATTCATTACTGGCTTTGCTACATTACCTAAAGAGGTTAGACAAAGCCTAAATCCTGGTGAGATTGAAAGTTTTGATGCTGAAATGACGCAGCGCCAAATAGTTGGGTTATTATTGCTTGCCTTTCCCGTTTTCAGTTTTATTTGGTGGTTGATTATTGATTAGATCATCAAACTGTTCAGTTTCTTTTTCAATACGTTCACCTCTAAGTTCCATAACAGTTTCTACTTTTTGATTAAGCCTAATTAGGTCATTATCCAGCATACGTACACGATCAATCAGTTCAAGCAGTGTTTCATTAGCCTGACCTATAACCGGTTTGATTTCTTTAGTAACCCAATTCCAAATGTACCAAATCAATGCTCCCAAACATCCGCTAAACACTATGGGAAAGCCATATTTGTTAATAAAAGTTATTATATCGTTTGGGTTCACTAGTCTTTTCTCTTATCTTTTATTTCTGATCTACTTAAACGATCATAATCTGGTTTAAGACCAAGAGCTGTACTGACCTTAACATCAATCTGTATGAGTTGACTGGTCATAGTATAAACTCTATGATCTAGACGTTTTATTGTATTACCCATACCTGTAACACTGCTGGTTACGCCCGCAAGGATAAACTTAATAGTTAGATAGACGAAATAAAAAGCTACAATAGCCGCAGCGATTGGGCTACCTATTTCTAATAATTGAGTAATAAGGCCGATTTCGTCCATATTGTATTTACGGACAGAATCGGCATCATTAAGTGCTATTAGATATCTTCAGTATTTAAATTGTTCAACAAGTCACGTAATTTAGTACTAGTGACTTGTACCTGAGAACTTTTCACGCTGATACCTTGTGTAGGGTCATCTCTCTGTGCCATACTACGCTGTCTAATATTATCTAGTACAGCCTGTCCACTTTTATATTCAGGAACTTCACCATCTTCAAGATCTCTAATTCTCAGTGTATCAATATCAAATTCTAAATCAATACTTTGTCCAACACCACTTGAGCTACGTGTCTTAAGTAATTGTATTTGATAACGTCCTTTCTCTCTCCAGCTACGACTTGTAAAGATACCAAATACATTGTCAGCAGTTTGAACTTTACTTAGTCCACCGCTGATATGACTATGGTCAAAGCTAATTTCTTCAACAGCACTTCTATTCAATTGTGCCGCAGTTACTAGAATAACATTCTTTTCAACAGCTAAATTTCTTAGTTCTTCTGATACAAACTTATCTTTAATAAACAAATTTTCAGCACTAATTTTACGACTGATTGGCATCAGCAAATCCAAATAATCAACCAATAGTATATCAATACGTTTGCCAGTCTTTACTTCATATTCTTTCATAAAGCTACGTATGTCATTAGTTGTTTTACCACTGGGCATATATTTGATTTGAAACTGTCCGCTCTTTTTACCAATGACACGTACTTTCATTTCAATGTCATCAATTTGTTTAAAAATTTCTCTAGTTGGTATATCAGTTACCATGCTATCAAGACGCATACTGACTAATTCTTCAGCAAGTTCTAAAGTCAAGTATACTACATTTAATCCAGCAAGACTCCAATTCAATCCTAGGTTAGCTAAGAATAAACTTTTACCTGCTCCACTACCACCAGCAAAGATATTAAGTTCACCTCTATTAAATCCACCAAATAATTTTTGGTCTAGAGCCTTCCACCCTGTACTAATCTGGCCGTTTTTATCTTTAATACGCATTAGTCTACTACGTGGATCTTCATAGTAATTAGTTCCCATATCTTTTTGTAAACCAATCTGTACAGCCTTTTTGATTAGATCTTCTACTGGACCATACTCACCTTTTTCAAGTAGGTCAGCACTGGCTAATATAGCACGTTCAAGACCTTTATGTTTTATAAATGTTTCAAAGTCTTGTAATAACCAGTCATAGTGTTCTTCACGTAGGTCATCGGGTTTAACAAAATCACTTTTGGTAGCAGCATTAACGATTTCATATGTTGGTAATACGTTATGTTCTACTACATAGTCATTGATAAATTTTGCTGTAGTCTGTAAGCGACGATCAAATAGTTCATGATCAAAAATGCTTTGACATCTTACAAATGTTTCAGCATCACTGAGCATGAGTTCAAGATAAAGTTTTTGTATATCATATCCATAATCTGCATTTTGTTTAGTCATTTTTATCCTTAAATAAAGACTTTAATATTATGTAATTTTTCAAAGTTTACAGCATCTTCAATATCGTGTACTAAAGGTTGTCCTTTAATATTCAAACTAGTGTTTAATAACATGGGACACCCAGTACGTAAAAACCATTTTTCTAAAAGTTGTCTAATTCGAGATCCATCATTAGGTACGCTTTGTACACGACTTGTTCCGTCTACGTGTACTATAGCAGGAAATTGTTCAGGATGTAAACACTTACTGGTGTATTGCATGAATCTATGATGTCGAGGTTTGCCACATATATCAAAATATTGGCGTATATATTCTTCTAAAATTATAGGAGCGAATGGCCTAAACTCCTGTCGTTGTTTAATTTTGTTTACTCTATCTTTGACATCTTTACCTCTGGGATCTGCTAGCAGGCTACGATTACCTAACGCTCTTGGGCCAAATTCTTCTCTACCCTGTGCCAGACCACAAATTTTGTTTTCTAATAGATAATCCACTACTGTATCTAAATCAGTCTGAGGTATAATATTGTACCCTAAAAAACAATCTTTAAATTCAATATGTTTACGTGTATGTGCTAGTATAGCACCTAAACTACTGCCAGCATCACCAGGATTAGGCATAATCCAAACATCGTCAAAATATTTAAATGCTATAGGGTTGGCACTACAATTAAGAGCACACCCGCCCATGAATACAAGATTTTTGCTAGGTACAAGTTGTTTAGCCTTTTTAAGTGCTATAGAAAAAAGTTGTTCGTATATAAATTGAGTAGCAGCGGCCACATGAAAGTAATCATCACCTCTCATTGTTGGTATCCAATCTCTACATCCTTTGTGTAGGTTATGACGTAGCTGAAAAGTTTCTGTATCTTTAAAAAAATCTCTAACTATAGATGATTGAAAGTAATGAGTATTTCCATAAGCAGCCATACCCATTAGAATATATTCTTCCTCATTAGGTTTAAGGCCAATACGGTCTGTCATAGCAGTATACCATAGTCCTATACTATTCGGATAATGTAAACTATATTTTTTAGTAAGGTTTGCCCCGTCAGCATGCCATATAGACATTGTTTCAAATTCACCTATGGCATCAATTACTAGCACACAGGCTTCATCAAACTGACTAGTAAAATATCCAGCAGCAGCATGACTTAAATGATGATTTTGAGTTATAAATTTTGCCTTAGGTACTAATTTTTTAATACCGTGTTTTGGGTTATTATAGATAAACCCTTGTCCTGAACGCAGTTGTCTAAGAGACTTAATCCAATGATTCTCATGTAAAACAATTAAATCTGGAACGCTATATTCTAGAGCCTCTTTAATTAATTTCGGACTTAGTTCACTATCATTCTTTTTCCCACTATATCTTTCACTATGGGCAGCAAACATTAACTCATTGTCCTTAATTATGGATAATGAACTATCATGATTTTTAGCGTTAATACCCCAAATATTCATTTGTATATAAATGGATCTCTTTTACGTAATTCTTCAAGTCTTTCTTTGATTCGTTTTCTTTCTTTATACCAATGATATGGATATAAGATATAATATCCAATTTTTTTAAGCAAGCTCATTTTTCAACCACTCCTTTGATAACAATTTTATTTTTACTTCTGTATTATATGAAGATTCTTTTATCTTTAATAAAGTATTTAATTTGCCATACTTTATTACAGCATCATTGACATCCTTTATATCATAATCCCAATTTGGTAAGCTTACACTCCAATTATTATCAATAGCACATTGTATTAGTTTAGTGCCTGCTTGATCTCTATCTGGAACAACTATAACCTCTCGTTGAAGTTGTTTTATCAGCAATACCTGTTGTTGGCTTATTTCAGAACCCAATACTGCTATTCCATCAATGCTTATAGCATCTAATGGTCCTTCACAAACTACAACAAATTTTCTATTATAGTTTTGTCTATCTAAATTAAAAACATATCCAGGTTGCTGTTCAGAAAGGTATTTAGGCTTTCCTTCACTAATTCGCCTAGCTGTATAACCTACAGTGATTCCTCTATAGTAAAATGGAATAATCAGTCTATCATCAAACCCTTCTTCAGGAGTCCAATAAAAATGATAATCATCAATAGTTAATGATCTTGAATATATGTATTCCAATATTGGAATTAGCCTTTCTGGTAAGTCATTAAGGTAGCTTAATATAGGTTCAGCACCTCTAGGCAAACTTCTTGGTATAAAGGTTGGAGTCGTTATGCTACGAGTAGGAACACCTTCACTTAAATATCTAATTGCTTCTAATTGTAGTTTATTTATACTAGCATCATCTATGTTTAGTAATTGAAGCAGCTTACGTAATTTAACACTGATATTTCGACCTGGTTGCCAACTGGCCTTAAATCCACAATTAAAACAGTGATAACTTACAGCTTCGCCATCCTGTATGACACCACCTCGATTTCTTTGATCACTACAGCACACAGCATTAAATGATATCCAACCGCTAGGGGTTTGTCTTCTACGAAAAGGCAGGTGACTAATTAGTGTGTCTGCAATAAGGCTCATACTTCATATTACACTGACACTGTTATATAGTCAAAGCTTCCGGCGTTATCAGCCAAATATTTTAGTCGAATATAAGTCAATCCTGACACATCAATATTAGGTATAATTACAGATCCAGTTTGAGGACTTCCTGGTATATAGGCTTGATAAAGTATCTTTGGGTTTAAAAATGCTTCATTGCCAATGACCTCTTGATTAGTCCCTTCCAAACTAAATTGACCTAAAAAATTGTTAGCCTGTAGAGTAAAGCTCATGTTGGTAATAGGGATAGCTCTATATCCATCAGTAGGTATAGCTTCACTGAGTTTGTAAATTTTACGCTCTTCAAACCTAGCATTATTATAGTCAGTCATTTGAGTCCAACGATCATATTTTCTAGTCATAGTTGTGTGAGCATTTAGACCATTTAATAATTGTATGGTACCTATAGCACCAAACTGACTATCATTATAAGTCAGTATATTTTCAAAAATAGCATTAGTTTGATATACTGCAAAGCGTAGATATTGTGGATCTAAATCAGCTATATCAGCACTAGGGATAGTAATACGTGCTAGGCCTACTATGGTACTATCTTCTAAACTTTGTGCAGTATAAGTATTAATTAAGTTTTGACTTTGATCCATAAGAACTAGTTTTAATTCACTGATGCCAAGTTCAATTCGTTTTTGATCATTATTTTTAAGTTCTAACTCTATGATATTATCAATACCTTTATATATTTTCACAGTGCGTTGGTACACGATTCGCCACTCCACGTTATGGGCTGATCCTTCATCCAAATTGGATACTAAAGTGATACGATTTGGATATAAATAAACTTGAATTCTTTGCATTGGATACCTCAGTACTATTTATATGGCTAAAAAGCTAAAAGATACGACTAAAGAACAATTACCTTTTATCAGCGTCATAAACTACGGTGAGCAGGAGTATGTAGGTATCATTATCAATCAAGATCAATTTGTAACTACCTTTTACGATATAGATGCTATAAGAACAGCAGAAGAAAAGAATCAGTTTTTATTAATGGGCGAAACCTGGTGGTGGGAAAGTAATAGACAAATACCAATAAGTATATTTTTAAAATCAGAAATTGAAGCATTTAAATATTGTATCAAAACTTTTAACAGTAAGGGTGTAAGAATAATATTAGGACCTACAGTAAATGTTCTTAATATGACTCTTAAACGTGCTAAAAGGCGTAGTGTTGAGCTAGTTAGAAAAGTCTAACTATATCCATAGCTTAAACTTTCACAAATTAAATTCATCTGTACTACCACAGCCATAGCATAGGCTACAGCATGTGGCTTCTTAAAATAGTACTCATTATTCTCTGGTATCGTCCAAACTTCCATCAGGATCTCTGGCCATGATTTTCCAATCAAGTGCCTCTTCGATGGTCGGATCATAGCGAGGACGGCAGCTAATTGTTCCACGGAAGTAGGTTGGGTCTTCCTCAATGTAGTCCCATGCCCTTTCAAATGAAATAGTAGATCCGTAAATTCGTCTTGTAGTAATAGTTCCCATAGTGGTTCTGTCTCCATTAATTGTGTTAAATGAGCTTCGTTTCTTACATCCTTGTAGATGCTTACATTGAGAAAATCTATTTTAAAATAGCCACGTTCTTCGGCTTGTTTGTAATCTATTCCAGCAATATTAGTTACTGGGTCATAGGGTATGCTTTGAGCATAGATTCCTGTATTATGTATTTGATTTTGATCCTGTCGTTTGGCCTTAACATGCTCAATTATATTTAGAGCCTTATCTCTATCAGCAAAATCAATATCAATATCAGGCATTAGTGTTTAACCTCACTATTGAATAACATTAAGGGTAAATTATCTGCTAAATATTCAGCGTAACCATCAGCATCCTCTAAATTTTCAAAGCCAGTTATTTTTACATATACTGCTAGTTCATCTTCAACAAGTCTAACTTCCATAGCTAACTCTATTTCTTTTGGTTCCATACTCATAAATTACTTTCCTTTATAACTTGTCGAACTAGATCGATGTCCTCTGAATTTGAACGAAATTTTTTGATCCAAAATGTTGGATCAATTATAATACTAATACCATTTAATTGTTCATCATTTAATTGAGTTAATAGTTTTTTTCCACTAGTACTATTTAATAATAACCAAGGACTTATTTTTCCATCTTTTATATCAAAAGTAGCACGACTAGGACTTACATATGAAAAATAATGCTGCCAAATGCTGTCGTTATTATCTGCCCAATCCATCATTGTAGCAATTGTTCTTTGCAGAGCAGTTTCGACATTTTCGCTTTTAATCAGTTGTAAAACATACTTTTCATATAAAGTTTCATTACACCAATGATCTAATTTTACCCCACTAGTAACTACGTATTCTATAAAATGTTCAGGATATAATGGATTTACATTATGTAAAAAGCTTCCAAACTTGACAAAAGCATTATAATATTGACTTTTAGCAAATTCATCATAAGTTTTTTGTCCATCAAATCTTTGTGCTAATTGATAAAATTTATTATATGCCAAATAGCCCATCTGTACATGACGATCATCTTTAGCCAAATGTCGTCTTTTTTGTTCACACATATGTACAACTAAAGTTTTTTCTCTAGTAAATTTACTTTGACAATGTGTACAAATAAATGTATCTTGCATCAGAAAAATTTAGAAATAGTTTTGTCATCCCAACCAGCATCTAATCCTAATTGTTTTAATTCTTTAACACTAGTGATTTGAGCCAGTGTTTCCAAGTCTGCCATCTTTCTAGCAGGATATAATTCTTCTAGAAAACGCAATTTTTTTGGTTCAGCTTTTTTCTTTTTAAAACCTATCCATTCGTGAAAATATTCTTGTTTATTTTCATATCCACACATACATAGTAACTGCCAGAGTAATTTGGGATGTTTAGATAGATTATAAAAATGCTTATTAAAATATTCGTTAGTAGCTAAAACAAAATGTTCCTGTACTTCACGTTTACTAGTTTTTACACTGCTTACATAACGATTCAGTAAAAAGAAACTTACACTCTTTTTTTGCTCATCATCTAACATATCCCAAATATCTCTACCACCTTGGTCAACTGCACTGAGTATATCTTTTAGTTCTAGTTTAGCCATGATCTTTAGTTAATCTATGTACAAGTATAACACGGTCCATTGCTGCCTGTAAAGTAGGGTTGGAGTCTTTTCTATCAAATATATCCAACCACTCTTTTCGTGCTCTAACATGATGAACATGTTCATCTTCGCTGACTAATTCTTTAGTAATATCACCAATCTTTCTTCTATAGATAGTGTGTCCTCCATCTGGACTTTCATAAATGTAATCTTTGTCAAAATTCATAATATTTTTGTTATGTCCAATAGTTCACTTTGTCTACTGACTTCTTTGACAAAAAATGCACATTCTGGTTTTTCTTCATATTGTAAAGGAGTGACCAACAAATGATTATTACGCATCTTTGGAAAATACCATTTGACATCATTGTAGAAATTTACAATCTCAATTGGTCTATATTCTATAGCAAAACTACTTAGTGGATTGAATATTACAGCATCAAAACCACGATCATTCAAACTAGTAAGAGGTAATATTTCAGCATCCACATTACTGGTAGCATCACCGACAACAATATTCCAGTCTATGGGCATACTGATCTCATTATCTCCTATCCTTAGTACAATAGCAGGGCTATTAAAACTTTCTAAAAATATTAATGGTACAAAAAAGAAATCTGGATTTTTTGGATCACTGTTATCTAATACAGCAAATCTTGTGTTTTCATCTACCTCTTCTGGTAAGTTGTTTAATGAGAATAATTTGTTTTCTAATGTTAGTATTTGCATGATTATTGCCAGTCCATCTTTTCAATGCTAAATGGATATTGGGCTTCCTTATAGTATTTTTTGCGTTCAGTAAGGTGGCGTTTACTAAACTTACATGTGCTGGTTATGTCCCAGATTTCAACGAAGTCCTTATCTTCCGCTTTACGGATGCCGCGGCCAATCGATTGTATAACACGAACAAAGGACTTGCCAGGCTCAATAAGAACCAAATTAAAAATGCGAGGAATATTGATGCCAACTGCCGCCACACCGTAGGTTGCGACGATGACCTTATTTTGACTCGTTGCCACTTCGTCATACTCTTCTTTCCTATCTTTTGTCTTTACATTGCCTGATATGAATACGCTGCCTTCTAATTCATTTACTATAAATTTGCCTGTGTCAATTCTATTTACTAATACCAATGTGTTGCCTTTTTCTGCTACATTTTTAATAAAATTACTGACATAGATCATACGATTTTCATCAGTAACTAAGTACTTTAATTCCTCCGCATAACTCTTAAATTCGGGTAGATCAATAAGTTGTACAATGTTTACGTGACAATTACTGAGTACACCTTTATCCTGTAGTTCACTGGCTCGTATACCACCAACCAATGGTCCAATACTGGCGAAAATTTGTTCATGTTCATATGGTTCTTTTGGTACTGTTCCTGTTAATCCCCAACGAATACAGGCATTATTTAGATTACGAGTGAGCAGATTTTTTAACACTTCTGCTTTAGCCATATGTACTTCATCAACTATTACAGCAGCAACTCCATCCAAAAATTCAGCCAATGTAAGTAGATCTGCTTCACCGTTCTTACTCTTTTTATCTAGTATGTTCAGGCTTTGCCAAGTACATATTGTATGGGTACAATTGAGTTCTTTACGATCACCATAGTATACACCTACATCCAATCCTACATTACGAAAATCTTCTTCAGTTTGTTCAACTAGACTCTTGTTTGGCACTATGGTAATGGTCCTACCATATGGTTCACACAGTTGACTTAAGGTGGCAGTGGTGATTGTTTTACCAGCACCTGTGGCTATTTCTTGTAGGCTTTGATGATGTTGGAGGAAGGTGTTGATGGCTTCTACTTGATAGTCACGTAATAGTATAGGTTGCCCTTCTTGTTGGTGTCCTTTGGGCCATACCTTACCCTGATCAGCCCAATATGTTTCTGTTACAGGGGTAAACGTAATTTGTTTGTTGGATCTATGATCTTCAATATCAGACACTTCAATATCCATAGAATCTAATACACTCAGTATCTTTTCTATGTGTGTTAAGTAACCTGACCCTCCTATCCCAAAGAGGCTTGTAGTGCCATCCCACCTCCCTAACTTGTACGCAGGTTGGAACCTTGCGTAGGGTAGTACATATTTGAAGGTGTTAGCCAGCTTACGACGTGCTTCTAACGGCAGGCCCTCAAATTTTATGTTTACCTCATCTTTTATAATTAACTTACAGGATTTCATATACATTTGATATTAAAGGTTTGATGTCTGTGTAGTATATAATTAAATCGCAATCATTACAATACACATCTGTTTTATTGTTTCTAAGACTACTTGTAAAACTAATTACAGCATCTGGATACCAATCACTTTTCAGCATAAATTTTGGGATTTTTCCATTACTGATGCCAACCAGTTCAGTATCTGTATCTAAATTTTTATTAAACTTATTATCTGATATAACTTTATTAAAGACTTCACCGTCACCTTTATTATCAAATCTAAAGTAAATTCCAATATTTTCTATTTTAATTTCGTCAAGTGAATTTTTTATAGTATAAATTTGATTTAAGCAATCAGTTACCCTAAAATCATCAAAAATTACCAAAATTTTTGTTCGTTTTAATAAATGCAAACATTGAATCAAACTGGTAAAATTATTTTTTATGTTGCTCAAATAAATTTTATTATTGTTTCTATTTGCAATTTTGTAGCTCAACGTATTTTTGACGTTTTCATCGAAATTTTGAGAAAAAATGTACTGATACCGAATTTTTCGATCTAAAATTATTACCGCATTTTCTTGTCCTAAGTCACTTAAATTTCTATCTTGTATAAAGTTGCTAAATTCATACTTTTGTAAAATTGGCCCTAATTCAACATTTTTTGTTTTTTCGTACAAATCTAAAAAATGCTCAGAAAAGTGAAATTTTAGTGGTTTTAGCAAATCATACACGGTGATTAGGTTTTTTTCATTAAGGGTATAGTATTGAGTTTTGTTATCACCGCCAAACCCACTGATTCCAATTTTTTTGTTCAAAACCCCTAATACTTTTTTAATTTCTTTATCAAAACTATAATTTATTATAATACGAAAATACGTATTTTTGTCATTTTCAATAAAAACTTCCCTAATTTTTTTCTGTACTCTAAATGGCTTTTCCCATATTGGTGTCTGTACATAAAAATGTATGTTATCGTATACCAAATTTAAGTGTACTAGATTTTCATTAAAAATTTTAAGAAGAAGCTTGGCTTGATTTTCAGTAATATAAGTTGGTCCAGCCATTAGACTAGCAATATTTTTCAATATTTTTATATCTCTGGCAGGTATACCAGGATGTAGGTTATTGAAGCCAATATTATTGAGTTCATCAACGACGCTATCAATTGTTTTCATATCTTATTGTATACTATTAGGTACTATGTGTCAAGTCCACTTTACTCAATAGCCTCTTCAAAGGTATTCCATCTCCTATTTCTTCCAAGGTCCACTCAGTATGTACTATACGTTCAAACCATTGGTGTCTATCTGTTATGGGTGGTATATCTAGATTAGAAAGAGTACTGGCTACTTCACTTGCTAAACTGGAATCGTCACAAATTATAGGAGTACCATGTTGAGCAGCCTGTACGCTTACTCCGCTATTGTAGTTAAAAATAGCCTGATAGTTAAATTTTAAGTCATATTGATCATAAGTATTGATTATTTTCAAAGGTGTTTGAATGATTACGTTTTTTCCAAAATTTTCTCTGAAAAAATTCCTAGGATGTGGTCTTACATGTAAAGGCTTATTTGTAAACTTTCTAATTTCGGTAATTTTTTCCCTTATCCAGTCTAAGTTAGTTCCGTTGTAGGTCCATTGTAAGCTCTGGTCATGTTGACCTGCAATCAATATTGGTTTATCTTGTGAAAATTTAATATTATGTAATGTTAAGCCTAAATATTTACTTCTGTCCCTTATCAAATTGGTTTCATGTGCATAGATACCATTTTTCGTGATATTATTGACAGCTACTTTCCAAGTTTTTCCACGGATTAAACTTCCGACTTCTAAAATAAATACAGGCTTGTTTTGATTTCTATAATATTGATAAATTTTTTCATTGCCCTTCATTCTTCCTTGCCACAGTACACTCCAAATTAGAGCACAATCAGCATCTAGTGAATTTTTTACTGGCTCAATACCCAAATTTTTGCAACTATCAAGAAATCTAGTCCAAATAGGCTCACTCTGTAGTGCTGTCTGTTTTGCAAAATACGCAATTTTCATATATTAAATATATATTATGATTTTACCTGAACTCCAAGGAAATTTTCCTAATTATGACATAGTTTTTTTCATATCTGCTGATGATATATATTTTAACTCTTATGGAAAAAATCTAATTTCTAGCATTAGACAGCATTTTAACTACCCTATACATTTTCATTTATATAATCCTTCAGAAAATACCAAAAATTTTTGTATCAGTAATAATATATCCTATACTTATGAATATTTTAATCAAAATTTAGTAAATGAAGCATTTGAGATTTATAAACTACCAAATCAAGAATGGGAATTTTCACGTAGACGCAGTAAAATGATAAAAATTGGTGAAAATATTGAAAAATTGCGAGATGAACTAGTTAGAACTTATTATGCTTGTACAAGATTTATAAGATTAGATCAAATATTAAAAAAACCTACTTATGTTATTATGTTGGATACAGATAGCTTAGTTAGGAAATTTTTTAACCTACCTAAAAGGAATTATGATATTCATATTTTTGAAAAAAGTCATAAAAAACATGTTCCTTATACACAACATTTAGCAAGTACAATTTTTTACACCGGTTCCAATGCATGTCGAAACTTAATTCAAGATCATGCAAAATTAATTTTAAAAGAATACGACAAAAATACTTTTTATTGGTTTTTAGATCAAGAAACTTTAGATATAGCCATACAAAAATATAATAAAAACCCACTATCACAGGAATTTGTAGATTTTGACATGAATGTTGATAGTTATATTTGGTGTGCTAAAGGAAAACGCAAATTTGAGGACGATTGGATTACGGAAAGTGCAAAATATCAAATATTGTAAAAATTTTTAAATTTTTTCCAGTAAAGTCCGTTTTCTATTTCATTAGTACTCCAATGAATACTTGCTATTTTATTAAGCCATTCATCTCTTTCTGGCATTATAGGTGTTTCCAATAATTTTAAGTTATCAAATGCAACATCTCTGGCCCAACTATTAAGTGGATTGTCTAAATAGACTGGAATTCCTTCAATTACACTTGCACAGGTTGGTGTACTATTATAACCTACACTGCACCAAGCATTTTCGAGATCAGATTTGATATTTTCATGATTGGAAATATTAATATTGTTTTTTCCAAAAATTTCCTGTATTCTTTTTCTATTTTCTAAGTTGTAGGTTGTGTCACCAGGATGTAACCTAACAATAATTTTTCTATCTGTATATTGTTTTATCTTTACGATCATACTTATAATCCAATCAGCACCATTCTTGTTCAACATGTTCCAAGAAAGTGTTCGTTGACCTAATAATAGTATGTGTTCCCCAGTTTTTCTCCAAGGTTTCACAGTTATTTTATGAAATTCTAAAATTTGTTCTAATTTGCTATTATTTTTTTCTTGTCCTAAAAAATATTCGCCGTCAGTAGGGTAAACACTGTCAACGCTATATCTATGATAATTATAAAATTTATTTGAATAGCTAAAAATGTTACTATCTACGAAAATAATTTTAGCCTTCATTAATTTTAAGGTATCTATAATTTTTCTTCTATGATTATTCTCTAATGTATACCCTAAGACAAATCCTGCATCTAATTTGTCAATAACTTGGTATTTGTTTTTATAATCTTTAACATTATCGCCACAATTTAACACTCCTTGACGAAATGCATCCATTAAAAATTGTTTATGTGGAGCTTTATGTATATTGCTTATAGAATTGTAGAAAATTCCAACATTCATAAGCTTTTTACTAGATCATCAATAGTTTTTAAATCTTTTAGCAGTTTCGGCATGTCTTTCATATGGATCATATTAGGTCCATCGCTTGGAGCGTTGTCTGGATCGTCATGACACTCAATGAATACTGCGGCTAGACATCCGGTGGCCGTTGCTGCTCGGGCAAGGTAGGGTACCATCCCGCGATCCCCGCCAGTACTCGCTCCCAATCCTCCAGGTTGTTGGACGGAGTGAGTAGCATCAAACACAATAGGGTATTCAGTCCTAGCCATAATAGGCAAACTACGCATGTCCACCACCAAATTGTTATATCCATGGGTATATCCTCTTTCACATAGCATAATTCGCTCATTTCCAGTGCTGGCTATCTTCTCTGCCACGTTTTTCATATCATGTGGGGCAAGAAATTGACCTTTTTTCACATTTATGGCTAGGCCACTTTCGCCTGCTGCTATTAAAAGGTCAGTTTGACGACAAAGGAAGGCTGGAATTTGAATAACGTCAATTTCATAAATCACTGCCAGTTTAGCATGTTCTTTTTCATGGATATCTGTAAGAACAGGTACACCTAATCGAGTTTTTATCTCATTTAGTATGCTTAAACCAGTGTGTAATCCTACTCCACGACGTCCGTAAAGACTTGACCTGTTGGCCTTGTCAAAACTGCTCTTAAAAATAAGATTCATCTCTAATTCACGGCAAATATCCAATAATTCTGCTGCTATTTGATAGGAATGCTCTCTGTTTTCTATTTGACAGGGGCCTGCTATTAAAATAATTTCATTATTGTTAGATACTGATATATTACCTATTTTGATCTCTTTCATTTAGTTTACTTTCTAGTTCAAGTATACTTACCTTACCTCATTTAATTCTCAATGCATTTAGTAAAAAATAGACCATTTTTTTGAATAAATGGCTTTTTCATAGTGCTATGGGTTTTAAGTTCATTAGTTAGAGCATCATCATATTTAAAATTATAATTTTGAAATATATCTATCCAGTATTCAGCTGGTTTGCAATTTACATGATGATGTCCAGGAGTTCCTGGTGGAGCATATGTCATTATAACATTTTTAGCTGAAATAAATGTTTTCATGTAATTATCTATATATAGTTCTTCTACATGTTCTACAAATTCACAACTCCAACACAAGTCAAAATCTTTATCTAATACTAACGGACTCTGAGTGAAATCATGTATAACGAATTTAGATTTATCAAACCTTTTTAGTGTAAAATCTCCATCGATACCTAATGATTGCAAATTTTTACTTATAGCTAGTTCTACCATACCTCCAGGACCACATCCTATGTCCAAAAAGCTTTTAACCTTAAAAAGTCTTATAGCCCAATCTAAAGAACCATTATCTATATGAGTTTTATTAAGGTGTCCACCTAAGTGTTTGGGTAAACTCATATTTTTTGCTCACAATATATAGTTAAATTTTTTTCATGCTGCCAATCATCAGCCATTTCGGTATTAGCAAATTCATTAAAGCATGGAGCTCCTAAAGTATAATGTAAAAGTTTTGCATTATGATTTGGACCAAATTCATCAGGTAACCAATTCCATTCAATAGGTAATTCTCCGATACGTTCATCTTCTAACCATTCAAATCTATGAAGATGACTTCCTTTTGATTGCATTATATACTCAGGAGTGAGACACCTATTAGGAAAAGTTTGGCAGTTCCATATTATCACACTACTCCAATTTTTTCTTGGATAGTCTTCATTTTTACTACCTAAGTATTTTATAGACATCCGTGTTTTATAATCATGTTTGACTACCTGTACATCTGATTGGTAATCACGCAAATTCCATAATTCTGTTATATCACCTTTTACAATCATGTCACCATCTATATAGATTGCATGTCCTCGCCAATGCATTAAATATGGCACGAGAAATCTACTATAGATAAATGTGTTGCTACCATCTTTGTGATTTTCTGTATAATCGTCAAATAAGTTTAATGCTAGGGGAATTATACATACAGGGTTAGTTGCTTGTCTTATTATACTATTTGCACAAACATGAAAAATAATACTTTCTCTTGGGTCATACCCAATAAAAATAGGTATAATATCTTTCATTTATAGCTTGATTATCCTGTAGTAGTCCAATTTATCAATGTTGAATAAGAAGGAGTATCAACATTAACATAACTTCCAGATGGACGTTCTTGATCAACATAAATGGCCATGTTACCATTTACATCCTCGTCTACAGCGGGCCCTTGCCCAGTTCGGTCCCCAGTGTCCATATCCCAATAAGTATAAATAAAATTTAGTGTGCCGGAAGTATTTCTATTGGCAGATATTGTAAAATAATTCTCAGTATAAGCACCATTACCAGATGCATATTTTCTAAAAATTTCAATATTAGTTGCACCAATAGCATAAAATCCAGCAGGCGGGGTAACTGTACTTCCACTTGCTGAAATAGAATTATGATTAATAGTTATAGTACCGATATTATTAATTAATGTATTCCAATTCAAGGTTTTTGCACCTGATCCCATACTATGAGCAAATCTTAACTTAATTTTTCCACCAGCATTAAAAAAATATCTTAGACCTCGTTCGGCACCATCACCATGTTGATTAGCACCAGTAATTCTAAATGAATATTTCAAATATTGTGATCCTGCTCCTGGGTATCCCCAAGCTAGGCTAGTCCCAATTACTATTTTTTCATTTTCACTTGAATATTGTGAGCTGTGTATTACTCTTTTATCTGTTACACAAGCATCAGCCATTGTATTAATTTGAGCTAGATGATTAGGATAACTAATAACGGCACCTTGATTAATAGTGTTCAATGTAGCACTAGTTCCTATTTGATGAACCCTTGAATTAAGTACGTAATTACGTAAATTTTGCCATTCTGTATGATAGATAACGATATTGTTACCAACAGGGTTAGCAGCCATTATTTGACCGTACCCGTCATCATTCCTTCCGTACACATTAGAAATTTTATTGTATACAGTAGTATAATCTGTATTTTCAATTATTTGACCAGTTCCGAATGCCATATCAAATCCTCTTCTTATTTATTGTACTATAATATTAACGCTTCAACTATTTTGACACTAGAAATATCTGAGGACTCTAAAGCAATGGCAAACACATTAGAACTATTAGCATATTCATGCATTGCGACACCATTAGATCCAGCAACAAGTCGTGCTCCTTTAATTACAGGACCTTCAACTTTTACAGGTACACGACCTTTTAGTGCTACGGCAGTACCATTTTCTAAATTACTGTTCATTAAATAAGCAGGATTAGCACTTACAACTCCAATAGCTCTACTGCCTAATGTACAGGCTGTAACTTCTTTATCTCCACCAACCATTAGCACAGTACCTACTTCATACTCCTTATCTGCTAGATATTTTTCCGCCAAGTCAGCATATTTTGCTCTAGCAGCAGTTCCATCAAAAAAATCAGTAGTTAATGTTTTACTACCAGGGTTATAAGTTAATGTGGTAGTATGTACTTTAAAGTTTTGAGGTCCACTACTACCGCTTACAAAGGTCAAATAATAATTTCCTGGATTTGTTTCATTAGCTACATTTAACTGATTTGCTTGAATAGATGGCAATAAGTCGCCTAAAGTTCTCCAAGTTAATAATCCATTATCTATGGAAAGGATCTGATCTTCTAAACCTATATCCAAGAATGAAGTTACATTTGGACTGCTTTGATAAACAAGTTCTTGGGCGCCACCACCAGATAAATTATTGGCTTTACCAGCAGTACCAATAAAAGCAGATGCCGTGATTGCACCTGTACCATCCCTTACAACTATTGTATCAGGATCAGCATCCACAGTAGCATTTACATAACTTCCATCAGCAAGCACCTGTTTAGCCTTGTCTGCCTCTCCTCTAAATGTTCCATAAAAATTTGCTGCATATATTTCCGAAAATCTATTATTGGTTCCAAGCCCTATTTTACTGACTTCATGAGTTCCTGGAAGGATGTTATCACCCAACAATTTCATACTTGTTTTAGGCAATGTACTTGAACTTATTTTAGTCTTAAAAATTATACCTACATCATCAGTTTTATTATACAAGATTGGTATATTATTATCAATAAAAAAAGCTATGTCCTCATCATCACCTAATACAAATCCTTCATCTCCAAATTTTACTAAACTATTGAAGTTGATATCACTAGAACTTACAAAATCAGCAGCAGTCAATAAATTTCCATCACTGTCCACTAACCCTTTAGCACTACTAGCAGTCCCCCAATGTTGCCAATTAAGCTGACTTACTCCACTAGAATTTGTATTAGAAAGAGTAATACCTTTCTTAATTTCAACAAACTCAGGTCGTAAAGGGCTATCACTGCGTAGCGTAAATTCTGCATTACTAATTATGAATACGACGGCATTATTGACAAATGCTTTTACTATAGGTCTAGTGATATTATTAGTATCAATTACACTTTCACTACGTAATTCTGTAGCTCCAAAATTTTCAACAGCTTGTGGTCCAACTAAAACGAATTCATCACCGTCCCAAGCAAAAAGTTGATTAGTACTAGTATTAAACCAAAAGTCTCCTTGACTTAGTCCACTTGGCTGTGTTACTCCTACTTCTGCACCACCAGTAGTTCTAAATTGTGTGCCATCATAAAATTTTAATTTTTTACTTAGACTATCGTACCAAAGCTGGCCAGTAATCTTACGGGGTGGGGGAGTTGTGTTAGCAAAATTTTCTAAAAGATGTAGAAAGTTTTCATTTTGAATTTCTCCGTAGCCAGCATAATTTTTTCCCACTAGCTTTAAATCTAGCGTGCTATCAACTGTACCATCTTCAACAGTAGTTACTTTGGCTCCGTTGAACTTATTAATATTATATGGCATTATCCAACCCCTTTTTCATATTTAGTTTATCTTTTATCATCATAACACCAGCCCCTGTCCACTCCTGTATAAACTAATGTAAACGCCGTTCCTGCTATATTCAATGTTATATCACTGTTTATTCCGTTAATTTTATTACCGTTTCTTATTATTTCTACTACAAAAACTGAGAAATCTTTCTTATCTACAATTCTAATTTCATCACCAACAGATGGTGCTACAGGATTACTTAGGTTAGGAGGTAGTCTAATTTCCAAGTTACCATTTGTTGTATCTACTAATAATCTATCACCTGCATAGGCGTCATAACTGGTCGTTACTGTTTTCCAAAAAGGTTTAAATCTTCCTGGAACAGTCACTACACTATTAGTTGATCCAAGTAGTAGATTACTATTATTAGCTCCACCTATAGTCATAGTGCCTGTTACACCAGTAAATATGCTTTTATTAACACTGGTACTAATTAAATTACCTACTACTTCTAAAGTTTGATCAACTTTAGCTGAAGTTATTGTAGCAGGTGTACTCAGAGGACCAATAATTGAACCTACTACAATTAAGGACCCTCCAACAGTAACAGTACCATTTGTTGTTACTGTAAAATTACTTGTTGATCTCACCTCATTGTACTGGTTTCTAAATAGAACACCTTCAGTGGCGTAAAATTCATTATTAGGTAAAAGCAATTGATTTCTGATAAGAAAGTTACTCCTAGCAATAGTAATAGGAAATTGAGTTCTATATTCTTGAATACCACCTATATTTACTGTAGGAATATCAGCTTTTGGACTAATATTAGCACCTGGATGGTTTATGGGATTTCTCCACCATTCTTCAGTTTTAGTAGGTAGTCCAGTAGGATCAGGTTCACCTATAAGAATATCTTGTGTATTATTTGCAAAAAATACTCTTTCTAAGTTTTGTGGAGCAAAATCAAATTCTTGAACGTTATCACTGGTCTGCACGAATGCTCTTACTCTACCACTGACATTACCAGTTCGTAATGTAATATTTCCTAAGGATCCAGCCTGTAAAAGACCTGCTTCAACTATAGTATTAGGGCCACCTAAAATAATAGCTGCTGAATTACCACCTATAGTTATAGCAGTAACATCAGTAAAAATACTACCACTGTTACTACTAGCCAAAATATTACCACCCTCAACTGTTAAATTTCCTTCAATAACTGTAGAGGTTGCATTTAAATTTAGTATTCTAGAATTTTGTCTTGACCCAAAACTACCAGCAGATCCATCACCAAATATATTAACTGTATTAGCATCTTGTGCCATGTTAATTATTTTTGTTGCAGTACTATTGAAAAGATTTACAACTTGACCTGAACTTCGTACATTTCCTGGATTCCCAATACTATCCCCAATGACTAAATCATCATAAGTTTGTAATTTACTTAATGCATTGATATAAGCACTATTACTAATGAGGTTGCCTAAATTTATATTGGTACTTTCCCCGCCAATATTGATTGTTTCTACAATTTGATTTAAAATATTAAATGATCCTGAAAATGCAGGATCTACTTTTATCTCTCCAATATTGTCAAAGGTTATACCTTTTTGTACTATAAAATCTTCTTGGGCAGTAGTAAGATCAATTAATTTTACGCCTTGGTTTGGTTCTAATGCACCAATTTCTAAATCAAATGCACCGATACTAGTGACTTGATTGTTTCTAATACTGACGTTATCTGTTTGATAGATACCTTGAATATTAATGTCACCTATTATATTAACATCATTTTTAAAAGTAACTTGCCCATTGTTGGCACCAATATAAATTGCAGTAGCTTGGTTACCAATGTTTATAGTTTGTGTTGTTTCATTTAAAAGATTGAAGACTGTATTTCCACTGTTTAAATTTTGTCCATTTAACGTTAAGATTTCTTCTACCACTAAATTATTATTGATTGTAGTAGTTCCAGTATTCGCAGCTATATTAATATTTGTAGCAGCTCCACCAATGTTGATATTTGCTGTACTAGTATTGAAAATATTAACTGTATTATTGTTAGTGTTTAAGTTACCTCTAAAATTAACATCACCGTTCACATCTAGTGTAGCAATAGGGGCATTTGTCATTATGCCTACTCTTGAATCACTGGCTTTGACAAATACAGCATCAACAAAAGTAGCATCATCTTTTACTGTAATAACAAAATCTTGATCAGATCTATTATTACGTAGTCTAACAGGTGGAGTTAAAGGATTACCATCTTGCAATTGTTGTGTTTCAAAAGTAAGATTAGGCCCCCATCCTAAACTCAAAGGTTTATTTAAAATATCACTTAAGTTAGTAGTATTAGCACCTGTAATTGTTAATCTACCATCAATAGTATTATTACCTGAAACTTTAACAAACTCGTCTACACTGATTGGTGATCCAAAGGCATCAACTAAACTTTCTGATCTGGTAGCAGTTACATTAAATTTAAATAAATTACTTACTGGCGTAAATCCTTTTAAAATATTACCACTGATAAGTTCAGAATTTAATTTTAATCCTTCACCAAATGAATAGTCTGGTGTAAAATCATCATTGCTAAAAATGCCTACTAGAATATTTCCTAATTTAAGTTTAGCTAGGATATGATTATTGCCGTTAATATCCTTGACTGTGGCTATTTCAAAACCTGAGATTCCTTGTTGATTAGTATATATCGGTCCAGCTAACCTTAATCCTGCACCATCGTTAAAATATAGTTGTCTAGTTTCGCTATTAAACCAAAAGTCTCCTACACTGGTTGCTGGTTCTGTACTGGATATTATAGGTCTGGCAAATTCTTTAAAATCATTTCCATCATATATTTTTAAACTATTATCGCTAGTATCAAACCATAATTGACCTTGTATTGGGCTTCTAGGTGCTTCATCGCTAGCAAAATTTTCTAATAATTTTATAAAATTTTCATTAAAATACTCACCATAATTTGGTGTATTTTTACCTATCAATGCCAAATCAGTAGTAGTTCTGTCTATACTATTATCTAATATATCGGTTAGTATAGTACCATTAGTTTTGTTTAGGGTATATGGCATTATAGTTTCCCAGTGTAAATTATGTAATGTAATCCGTCAGTCAATCTAACTAGACCAGATCCTGTTCCAGGATGTGTAGTACTAGTCCAAGTAGCTGTGAACACACTATTAACCTGTGCAGTACCAGTTAATCCTAGTGCAGCCCAATTAGTATCACCTACAACAGTAATAACATAGCTAAGATTTTTTAATATTTCATTTGGTTTAAAATTAGGCACCATATTTCTTAAATCAGGTAAACAAAATGTAGGAACACCACTATTAAAGCTAGGTAATTGTTCTAAAGGTTTGTATCTTAATCCTATTATATCAAAAAGTCCTAAAGTGCCTGGTGCAGGACTTGTATATAAGGATCTAGGTAACTCGCGACCATCACAAGGCAAATACCCGACTGGCAGATTATTCAAACTTCCACTGTAAAGTATTATAGTACCTGTTGGTGTAACTGGTAAACTATCTGCTAAACCTTTTTTAGTTGTTTTATAATAATCAGTACCTCGTTGAATTAGAAAAGTATCGTTATTTTGAATATACAAAAGTTCTGATTTAGAATTAATTAAATTAGAACTAAGTTCAGTTTTAATTGTTATTGTTGCTGGAGAATTTTTTATAGATATTGGTAGTGCAGGATTTGCAGCATTAACAAAATTTATTTCACTATCACTACTAGTGACTATTGTTACAGGATCTCCAAACCCAATTGAATAGCCATCTATAGTACCTGTTCCACCACTAATACTTAAATTATTAGCTATAATGTTTCCATAAATTATAGGGTAGTTAGTTGATTCACCAATTTGATCTACCCATAATCTTGCCCATTTGTTATCAGTTGTTCCTAAGCTATGAATTCCTTCACCATCTTCATTAGTTCTAGGAACTATATTTCCTACATTAATTATATTTGCAAAATCAGGATCAAAATTTGTATAATTAACATCAAATGTAATATCACCTACTAGTGATAAAGGTCCATCTGTTTCTAATCCCTGTGTACCAGCAACCACCCTTCCATCTGCTAATAAATTTCCTGTAGATTTAATATTTCCAGTAACATCTAGTGCTTCCTGTGGTGCAGTTTTATTAATGCCTACACGACCACCTGCTTCTCCGGACACTCTAACTACTGAATTAAAATCACTGCTAGTAGGTTTTTTAATCCTTAATTCTATAGCTTGATTTGGATTTTTATTGTATAAAAAACTTACCTGTGAAGTTTTACCGATCTGAAAACTTGAATCAGAACCTATGTTTAATCCATTGTCTGCTCTAATGTTTATTTCGTGATTAGTTGTGCTGATAATATCAGAACGTAAAAAGTTTCCTGCATTAACTGTATCAGTCCCAACTAACAATGCTTGTGCCTTTTCACTTATGCCCCAAAACTTAGTATTGATATCAAAATTACTGTTACTTAAGTTTAAACCTTGTCTAAAACTTTTAAATCCTTCATAAATTAATTTCGGAGTAAAGTCCTTATCACTTAAAACAGCTACACGCCTTGCTTTTATAAAAAAACTAACAACTGCAATAGGTTGATTATCCAAACTATTAATAACTTCCTCAACTTCTATACCAGTCTTTTCAAAAGCATTAAATAATGGACCTACTAGGTTATATCCAGTGCCATTAAAAATATAAAGTTGATTTTTACTTGTATCAACATACAAATCTCCTTTCTTAAGATTAGTGCTTTCTAAATTTAAAGTAGTCGGAGATACTGCTGCTTTTTTAATTAGGCCTATTGGTAACCAAGTAGTACCATCATAAACCTTTAGGCCATATGTGTTAAGACTAGCACTTGCACTAGGACTTGGGTCAACTATTTGCAAACTATTTGTATTGAACCAAATTTGTCCACGTTCTGGATTAGTAGGTGCGTTGTTACTGGCAAAATTTTCTAGTAAATGTAAAAAATTTTCTGCTATATCTTTACTATAGCTTCCTGAATACTTTTTTCCTAATAATGTTAATGATGTAGAACTATCTAAACTTCCATCATTGATAACAATATTACTTGTTGATCTTCCGTTACTAATTGGTCTACTTGGGTCTGAAAATTCTATTTCTGTACTCATATTATTCACCCATTAAACCTGTTAAGCTTTGTATTCTCACTGTGTAATCAATTTGTATTAGACGATTTAAACTTTTTTGTACAGGGTGAAATATCACGTGAGTAAGTAATCTATCACCACCTGATTCGTTATCTGTAACTAGTCCTAATTCATCGAAAGTATATAAACTATTATTGTCTGTGGTATTATCAAAAGCTTCTTGTCCATCTGGTTCACCATAGTCTAATAAACAGGTCACAAATACATCTGTATAAGTTGTACCAGTTACATGTCTAGTTTCTACATAATTTCTTACAGGATCTGTATTGGCTGTGCTGGTGTCATCAACAATTTTACTATAGGTTTGATTATATAAATTAGCATTTACACCAGTAGTGTTTGGTGTAAGGTAGGTAATAATTCCTGTAGGATCCACAGCAGTTCCACCGTTTCCAAACACCATTTTAGTAACAAAACCACTTCCTGAATTAGCTAGGCTGTTGGCTAATGCTATACTCATATTTTCATAATGAATAGCGTTTCGTTTATTGATATAGACTTCTTGAGAACTAGGATCCCAAATTTTTATGTGCCCTTCTATATGAACTCCGCCGAAATCTCTTGTTTGCATATGTTTTCTCTATCAAAATATTTATTATATTTAAAAAGTGCTAGTATTACCTTCTAATCCGTTGTCTAGGGAATAATCTACCACTATTCGGTCTTGGTTTATAATTTAATTTGGGCCAAGTGGAACCTACATCTGGTCGTTCTCTATAATAGTAAAGATACCTATTTTCACTACCTTGAAGACTTGAATAATCAGTATAAGTTCCATTTGAATCAAATAATTGTCCATATTTGCTATTTTTTACTAGGTATTCTCTTGCTTCATTTACAGTTAAGTTAGGGTAAATTTCCATAAGACAGGCTAAAATACCGCATACTTGAGGACTTGCCATACTGGTTCCACTATATTTTCCAATCCAAAATTGACCATTTTGGGTTCTAGGATCACCTACTCCCCCTGAGTTTAAACTGCTAATTATAAAAGATCCTGGAGCGTAAATATCTATTCTTGGTCCGCAATTACTGAAGGATGATTTAGAATCGTCAATTAGATTACTAATAGATCCAACGCATATTTGATTAGGAGCAGCTCCTGGAGCCATACCGCGATGATAATATACATTAGAATACCCTGCGTATACATAATAATTGTCATAATCTACTCCACCAGGAACATCCACTTTATAACGGTCATTTCCAGCAGCACTAACTATGATGATTCCATCGTCCATAGCCTGTTGCATATCTGATTCAAGAGGAATATATCTAATTGGCACACTTGTATACGTACCGTTATTAAGAATTCCTACACTATTTAAAAAAGCACTGGTTAATCCAGTATTGTAAGTTTGCCCTCTGTAATATACTGAAGTTATACTAGAAATAGGATCATCATAACCTAATCCGTAACTATTATTAGTTATAGTTGGGTTGCGTCTACCCGTAGCTGGATTAATTGGTTTACTATTATGCCAAGCTCTAATTAAGTCATACATATCTAAAAAACTTAGACCATTACCATCATTTCCATATGGACTTATATTATAGATATTAGCCTGACGTGCCCATCCTTGAGTATTACCTGCAACTGTACCTGCAACGTGACATCCGTGATTATTATCGCCCTCAGCTCCTGTTCCTGTATAATTACCATATACATAAGTTCCACTAGGGCTCTTATGTTGAAACCAATTATATTGAACCACTCTTGATCCACCGGTTCCATCAGCATTAATTGCCATTTCAGGATGGTTAGGGTTAATAAGTCCGTCTACTATTACAATATCAACATGTCGTCCTTCAGCATTGACTTGTACAGTGCCTGATTGTGACCCAATTCCATTTCCTCCCCAATTAGATCGCTGAAGTCCTTCAAAACATCTTAATAATGCCCAATTTTTAAAATTTGAATTATTTGAATAAGATTTGTCCCAGTTATTACTAAATTGAGTCCATAATGGTTTTATTTTTATGTTTAGATCTTCTGGAGTTAGAGTACATGCCAAAACTCTAGCATCATTTTGAAGTAATTCAGCTTCTTCATCAGTTAAAAGATAATGAGTATTACAGCTAATCTCACGTCGATTAATACATTCAACCCTTCTATTTGGTATGTAAAGATCACCTCCAGGTGTTTCCATATCCTCATAGAATGAGTCTAAATCATTATAATTTTTTAAAGTGATAATATATTCTCTCATGCTTCGGCCTGCAATAAAGTTAATGTTACAGTTATAGTGGCAGCACTACCACTTAAATTAGTAACTGCTACTGGAATAACATCAGTTACTGGACTTTCATCATTAAACCCATGTACAGCAGGAGCCATAACGACTGTGCTTAAACCTGTAGTAATAATTTCTGTAATTACTCCTGCGTCATAAGCTGGATCTGTTCCTTGTGTTCTACTAGCATCCGCAGTTCTAGCAGCGTTGCTCACATATAATCTTACCCAAGCTGCTCCACTGGTTTGAATTTTGTATAGCACATAGCCTTTAAACCCTGTAAAATTAAGATTGGCACTACTGTTGTTATTAATTATAGGTGTAGTTGCTTGACTTGTAGTTCTTGAACCTATAAACCCAGTTCCTTGATTTCCTGCTGTTCCTTGTATACCTTGACTACCAATATTACCAGGAATCCCTGTAATACCCTGTATACCTTGATTACCTAAAATACCAGTCGTTCCCTGTACACCCTGACGTCCTTGATTACCTTGTACACCTTGTACACCTTGTATACCTTGATTTCCTTGTATACCTTGATCACCTTGTATACCTTGATCACCTTGTATACCTTGACTACCATAAGAACCTTGTACTCCTTGTACACCTTGATTACCTTGTACACCTTGAACGCCTTGAACGCCTTGTATACCTTGAACACCTTGAACGCCTTGTACACCTTGTACACCTTGTACGCCCTGTACACCTATACCTATAATTCCTTGAGTACCTTGACGTCCTTGTATACCTTGTGTGCCTTGTACACCTTGCACACCTTGAGTAAATGTAATAGCTTGTACAGAATTTTGTAAAGTTTGAATACTTGCATAATTTTCTGTAAAATTCTCATTAATTTTGATAGCAGCCCGTCTAATACTGTCACCAGTACCATCGTTAGCTCTAGTTCCTACATTAATTGTCTGCTTGGCCATTTTTATTCCTCATCCGTCTTAAGTTTATCTAAATCTACAGAATATGATGTACTGTCTAGTGTAGTTTGTGTACCTCTAATTTCAGCTACTTGAATCTTTAAGAACTCTGATACCTTATTATTAGATTCTGCGAGACTCTTTCCAATATCATTCCAAACTGTACCTTGTTTCCTCACTACAGTAATTCTTGTGTTTACAGGTATACTTTTATCTAATTTAATAAATGCTACAGGTCTACCATTTATAGTACCATGATTCACTCCATCTGTAATGAAATCTGCTGCATAGTTTACATCTCCTTCTGGACTATGAGGATGTATTACTGCATTATGAATAGTGTATTGGTATTTTTTAAGTCTAGTAGTTCCAATGAATATCTCAGTATCTAATACATTTTTATCAAAATTATTAGTTAATGAATTACTTCTTACAACAGGTAACCAAGGAACAACGATTATTTCAATATTACCTGAATCATTTACTGAACCAAAATCTGTAGGTTCCCAGTTAGGATTGTTGGCACTTGGATAGTCAGTAACAGGTTCTTTTATTTTTCTATACCAAACAATATTTTCTGTTTTATGTATGAAGGCTTTGTCAGGTGCTACTATAACCATTTCATTTTTTATGTATATTGTACTTTGATTATAGTTATTAACAGTAATTTGCTCCCAATCTAATACTTCTAGATATGGGTTCTTATTTTTATTATTTTTTAAAGCTTTATATACTCTAACTGGATCAACCAATAGACTTTGATTACGATAAGCAATAATATCATTAATCTTATACTGTTTATCTTGATTCCAATGTTCTATTTCTGACCAATACTTATCAGATGATGTAGGAATAGAACTTATAGTCCTCACGTTTTCTTTGTAAGGTGTGTAATATTTTGTATTCGTTAGTACATTATCTAATTTAGTCGAGTCAATATTGATTCTTGTTTTATACAAGGTGTTTTGATAATAAACTATAATATCATTGACGTAATCTATATTAGGTTTCCATTCTTCAAAATTACTGCCAGTTTCTGAAATTACTTCATATAAAATGCTATTATATAATACCTCTTCGAATAATTTATATGTAGAAATACTTGACCATATAGTATAATTAACTCCGTTTACAGATAACCAATTGGCATTATTGTAACTTACTACATCATTTTTAAAATATCTAATTGCAGGTTGCCACTCGCCACTCCAATTATAAGTAACCACTATATCTTCATATGGAATAGTTTCATCAAATCCTATATCATTTACTTCTGTTCCAACGCTATGAACTAAAGGAACACCAGTACCAAGCGTTCCTCTACGAAGATCCATTAGCCTATTACCAATACGTGTATAATATTCTATTCTTTCACCATTTATATAAACTATACCTGGTAAATTACTTTCTTTTATTGGAAATGCTACTCTTGTACTTTGTTCAATAATAATTTCTTTATCAGTACTTGTGAGATTTTGTATTAATCGTGTTGTTCTATTTCTACTTAAGCGTTTATAAGTATAGTCATTTAACATATCTTTAAACAGCATAAAGCTTACAGGAGTTCTTTCTATATTACTAACAAAAGTTATAATACCAATTTTATCATCATCTTTAGGCTCTTCTACTAGTTGAATACTTTTTTTATCTTCTCTTAAAATATAATCTGTTAAAGGAACTAGAAGTTTTCTATTTTTGGTTACCCAAACATAATTACTATTTTTAATTTCTTGATCTAGATAAAATACACCACCACTAGCTTGAATTAACAATGGATAATATGCATTTTCTAACAATAAAGTATTATCTTTTTCTATATCTAAATATGTTCTATTAATTCCTAATAAATCATGATTAGTCATTGCTATGACTTCAATTTTTGTACCTGCTGGAAATGGTACTCTAAATCTTATTCTGCTATATCCTAATGTATTGTCTATAAAATACTCAGCAAATTTAATAATAGTAACTAATACCAATGCATTTTCTTTATAATAATTAGGTTTAATAGTTATTATGCCATCTAATAAGTTTAAAGTATAAGCAATAGCATCAGGAACTTTTACCCCATCAATAAAAACTTCATAATCAGTGCTAGAATAAACATCTAAATCATTCTTATTCAATGGTATAGGATATTGAGTTTGTCTATTAGTTAGAGTAAACTTGAACTGATCTACACTATTAAGTATATCATCCTCCACTCTAACTATAGTGCTAGCACCTAATGGTATTTTATAACCCACAAAATTTTGTAAATTGAATATAGTGCTTATTCCGTTACTAATTATTGTTTCCCTAGTTAAAATACTTTGACTAACATCACTACTTAAGAACACACTGAATACTAGTATATCTCCCTGTTTTACTACTTCTGGAAATTTTACTCCAATTTTTCCTACTTTAATATATGCATCTACGTTATCTTGTATTTTTTCCCAAAACTTTTCATTTGGTATTTGCGTATTATCAGCTATATCTAAAATAAAAGGCAAATTATTTCTATTACTATTGACTAAACTTCTAAACAATGTATTTTGATATACTATTTCATCACCAATTTTATAAAACACTGTATTTTGCCAAGCTCCATATGTTTTAAATGGAATGTTAGTCAATACTTTACCTGCTACTACAGTAAAAACTCTAACGTTTGGTTGATGATCGATATCCAATATTACTATTTCACTATCTTGTTCAACAATAATACTATTAGTTTCTATCATATCTAAACCATTGAAACCTAAGCCTATTACTGACAGATCTTGTCCTTCTTCAGGTGTTTCAAATAGACTGATAGTTAGGCTATTATAATCAAAATAATAGTCTTCAATACCTAATAAATTTTCATTTAATTTTACAATAATTGCTTTATCATTATTAGGATAATTTGTTATAGTATAATCTTTTCCAATACCGTCTGTAATAAAACGTTCGCAAAATACTTCACTAGTTACAGTTGTATTTCTTTCAAAAACTTTTATTGCTAGTGTGTCATAAACGTGTCCTGGTAACATTTCTTCAGGAGCAGGGCTAGTCATAGGTGTAATAAAATTATCACCATCTATTATGATATCATCAGCACGTAAACCACTTGCTGTCCGATATATGGGATTAATCTTAGGTAAGTTACCTCCATCTATTATTGTATCGTATAGTTCGTCATCTGTAGGTTCGCCAGCATCCCAATTCCTACTTCCCCAACTGTAAGCACCATCCCATAAATTAGGTTTATCAAATCCTATACCAGTTACACTGACCCCACCATAGTCTATACCTGTCATTAATTGATCAAAATCAATACCTAACATACCACTAGTAGGTTTATAAAAATATTTGATTCTTTCTAATGCATTTAAATTAGTAAAATCTTTATCGTAACTTACTATGATTGTAGCTTGATCTTTAGGCGCATTTTTGAAAGTGATAGTTGCATAATAACTAGTATAATTTCTAATTTGACTAGTTTTTTTCTCTATTGTATATTCTGTTAAAAATAATTCTGCATTATTAATTAATACCATAAAAGAATTACGATCAATCACTGGACTGTACCGTAAATCAAAACTAGTAGTAGTACCATCTCCCGTAAATTCATCATTCACAGTTAAATTCAATAAATTATCAATACCCTCTTTTGAATATCTATCAAATTTAATACTTAATTTATTACTTCTAATAGGACTATTACCTAATATGGCAATGACTTTAGCTTCACGACCATTTTCTATGAATTGACCTTTAATTCTTATAGTAGGTGCATTAAAATAACCCTCACCTTTATCCAAAATATCAACTTTAGCTACTTTTCCTCTACTAATATAAATTTTAATTTTAGCAGGTTTTATACAATCACCAATAATTTCAATACTAGGTTGTAATAAATATCCGTCTCCACTATCAATAATAACGATATCTTCTAAACTAAATCCAAGGTTATCCTTCCAAGCACGCCAAGGATATTGATCAGCCAAATCTAAATTGTTGACATACACACTATTATTTGAAAATTGAGTTACAAAAGATACAGGATTTCCATTATTTTTAATATATGGTTGCAAATCAAAATCTGTAATTAAACTATTGCTATTTTCTAAATTGTTATAAACACTAACATATTCTCTTATTTTGGTCCTATATGGTTTGACTTCTTTTATGTAATTTTCATAATCTTCTAAATTATCATTGTTAAAATTAACTTTTTGATGCAAAGTACCTACATTATGTAAAACTTTAACAAAACTTGTTTTAAATACCCAATCTACAAAAGGCTGTTCTTGTAAAATATGTCTTATGCTAGAAAAGAATAAATTCAAATATACTTTTCTTCTATCATCTATTAAAATTTTATTTTTTAGAGCATTTAAAATTATACGTAATTCAACGCTACCAATTCTATCGTATAGATCAGTATCATATAGTAATCCATCATAACCTTGTGAATTTATTCTAAAATTGTAAAAATTTGTACTGAGTTGTATAGCTCCGTTTTTACGTCCAACAATCTTATAAATTTTTGTATAATCAAGTGCTATTTCGTCACTAATTTTTTCAGCTAATATCCAATCGTCCGTACCTAAAACATTTTCAACTTTTACAATACTACCAACATCTGCTTTTAATCTAATTAATTCGTTATATCCTTTAACTAGATAATCTATCTTAGTATATAGGCTAAACCCTTTATCATACCAATCAATGAAATACCAATATTCTGTAACATCAAACTCTTTAGTCTTGACTTTAGACCATTCAAAATTGACAAAATGATATATTGACCAATTTCCTAAGGTCAGTCTATCACTTCTAACTAGTACACTTAATGGCCTTACACTTAATTCTGTATTACTATTGTATCCATATCCTTCTGATATAACATAAACATTGTTTATAGATCCTTGTGAATTTATATCAGTTTTAATTATAGCATCAAATCCACTACCTTTGATCATCACTTGGGGTGCAGATTTATATCCAAAACCTGAATTTATTATGTTGACACCTATTATTTTACCATTGCTAATTATAGGTGTCAGAATTGCTTGTCTAAAAGTATCAACTATAACAAATCTAAGTTCATCGTAACTATCTTTAATTATATCGTATAAACCATCACTAAATTTAGGTATTTCATCTTTTAAATATAATTCACTTAGGTCTATATTGTCAATTTGTATAGATTTAAATTCGTAATTAAATCTTTCTATAAAAATTTTAACCGCTTCTAATCTATTAAAAAACATTGTTTGATTAGGATTATTTTCTATTCCATATCTTAATTTAGGTGGCAAACTTAAATTTGGCAACGATCTGCCATTTTTATCATTACCTACTAAACTGTCAAACCATTTTTCTTCTATATTTTTTGGTATTACAGTTTTTTCATTATCTGATACAATTTTCCATTCGTTATGAATAGACAAATTCTTTGGATCTTCAGTCCAATATTGAACACTTAAAACTACATTTTTATTATCAGTTAATGGTTTTACATTGGCTAAACTCAGCGCATTTGTATCTAAAAAACTAATATATTTTATATTAAAATTTTTAGGATTTTCTATGAGACTAGATACATCGGATGCACTAAACTTTCTATTTTGACTAACTGGTGTGATTTTTTTGTTTTTGACCCAGAAATAATATGTTGGAATAGTTTTATTGCTGATAGTATCATAAGTAATTTTTACACTGTATGCATTATCTCCATATAAACTTTGACCACTATAACCTGCTGTTAAACCTTCTACAGTATCAGCTAATTCATCCCAAGCACTAGGTAAAATACTAGATTCTACCCATTCAAAGATGTCTATACTTGCTGTAGGAAATAATGTGTTCCATATACTATTATTATAAACAACATCACCTATGCTACTATCTAAAAACTTTGCACGTCTTAAATCCCACCATAGTGCGCCTACATATTCATCAGTCCAAGATAATCCTTGATCAATACGAACGTTAGTTGTAAATGTAGAATCTTTATAACTATAAGTTGCAGGATCATAGTATAATTTAAATTTAATATCTTGTTCAGCTGATCCGCATATTTTACCCTGTGTTGGGTCTACAATATCTAAATAAGTCAATAGACTATTATTAGCTCTTGTGTATAAAAATACCTTTTTAAATAAACTTAGATTAATCTTATCTTTTTCTTCAATAAACAATTGCCAACTATAGGTATTACGTTTCTTTTCTTGTAGATAAACTATGCCTTCTTTTTTGCCATCATTATTAGTATAACTTGGATCTCCTATAATTATAAGATTGTCTGCTACAGCCATTGAATTTGGTGTAGTTAGTACGGTATTGCTAGCAGGCAATGATTCAGAAAATATAAACTTAGTTTGATATCTATCATAAACATCAATTCTGCCTAAATCTACTGTACTATTTGAATCACTAATAATACCACTACTATCTTCAAGAGTAAGCGCATCACCTTTTTTACTATAAATTATTAAGGTCTTTGGATCTCTGTTTAAGTCGTCGTTAGCAAAAAATACATTGTAACCAAATTCTTCATTAGTTTCTGCATTACGATTTTCAATGACTTGATTTAAAGCATACTGATTAGTTGCATATTTGTAAACCCTAACACGACCTTGATTTGTAAGTGGGACATCTTCTAATGTACTACCAACAGCTATATAAATACCATTAATACTAATACAACAACTATGTCCAAATCTTTGAGTGTTTACTGCTGTAATAGTTTGTTGAATCGTTGTGTAATTATTTGATGAACTGTAAACATATACTTCACCGTTTACTTTAGCAGGGTCACTGATAATTACTTTTGATCCGTCATCATTTACATCGTAGTCAAATGCAAATTCATTGGATGCTGCTTTTTCAATCAATGTCCAACTACTAATATTAGGATAATTAAAAACAAATAAACCAGTATTAATCTTACTAGCATAAAATTTATATGTAATTAAATTAGGATTAGGATTATCTATTCTACTAAATTTAATCTTCGTACCAAAATGTTTATCAAGTTCTTCTGGATTATCAATTATTGTACTTAAAGAATAATCTTGACTTAATTTTAAGTTCGTGATATAATGAGTACCAGCAGTAGTTTGTCTAAATTGAACAACATCTTCTAACTCAACATCTTTACATAATCTAAAACTGTCTGAATCAATCACTTTAACAAAATATTCTTCGTTATTGTCTAATCCTTTAATAGGAGTATCTGTTGTGCTATATTTTACAAGTGCTCCATCTGTTAATAAATGATTATCTATAAGTATTTTATTTTGTAAATGACTTAATCTATTACCACTAACTAAGGTAAAATTACTACTAAAAGTTAAAGTTTTTTGTGGTACAGAATAAATTAATATACTTTTTTGCCAGTCATCCTCATCAGAATTAAGTGTGATTCCACTTATAGCCAAATACCTAGCATCGTCACTTATAGCTAAAGTATCACCAAAATTAAAAGTATTTTGATCAGATGGTATAATTTGTTTTTTACTCCATTGATTACTTAAATAAGGCTTATCATACACTATAATTTGACTATTAGAACTATTTGTTTCAACCCAATCACCTAGCAATACAAATGAAAGACCATCAGTGTCTCCATCAACAGTTGTTAGTTCAGTATCATCTAAATTTACTAGTTTAAACAAATTTGTTGACTCTGGTAATCCATTTACAGCAACTTTGTATGTATTACCTTCAACATATCCTGATATTTGACCCATATTTGAGCCAGGATTTAGTGTACCAAAAATTTGTACAAGACTTCCTTCTCTTAGATAAACACGATTTGAACAACTGAAGAATCCATTATTATCTGGAAATGCATCTACGTTTACGTTATTCAAAGTTAAACTAGGACTAAACAATGTTTGAGTTGAATTAGGTTTAAAACAAATCCAAAATATACCATCCCTAAATACTACATCATTTAAATTATAAGTTACATCACTAAGCCATGTACCTTTCCATTGTTCTCCGTTATTACTTTTAGCAACAAGAACAGTACTGTCTTTATTAACACTTACTCTACCACCTAATTCTGGAACAGGATATATACTAAGGTTTTTTATTGTTTTTTGCTGATAAACTTTATGATTTTTCCAAATAGATTTTTTATCACCATTAAACCATACTAATTCACCATAGGGCCAATTATTTGACTGAATATTCAAATATTTTGGTGTAATAAAGCTGTCTATACTATCAAATCTTTGCATAGTAAAGACAAAAGTTTCTATAGTGGATTGATCTAAATCTTCTAAGACAAAAACTGAAGGTTTCAGAATAGTAATAGTTTTAGCAACATTGTTAATGGCAGTAACTTTAAAAAATTGATTAAATTTGTTATAATTACTAGTAAAGCCTACTAAATCATCAACGCTAAAATCATACCATAAATCAAATTGAATTATAACAGTTGTGTTTGTTTGACTAACTGTAACTGTTGAATATAATTTACTAAATCTATAAATGCACCAGTCATCATCAAATTGATTTATTTTCTTTTCAAATCCACACCAAATATAGTCACCAGACTGTAAATCATTTATTGTTAAAGTTTCATTAGTTTGCTCAACTAGTATATCATCTAAATCATCTATTATAAGTTTAGCGAATTCTATTTTGCAGAAACCAGGTGTCTTTAACAAAGGTTCATAATTATTATTAACTGGCCATAAATTGTTAGTATATTGAGTAGGTTTTAAATATATGTCATTAGATGTTTGTCTTATAACAAAATCAAATTTATTTGGATCAACAATATCAACCAATTCAATAGCTTGTGGTTCTAACTTGAATAAACTTTCATCTAAAATAAATTCTACTTCTTCAAACGCATCTACTGCTCCATATCTCCCTACTCTAAGAGCCCATTCTTCTAAAAACGTAAGACTATTACCATCTTCAGGACCCAAAACATCAAATAATTTACTAAGACTATTTTTAGTTCCTTTTTCAGTGATCATTCCTTGGTAAAACTTAAATTCACTAACATCGTTTTTAATAATATTATTAAGATATTGACGTTTTTGATATCCTATTAAATGTTGTGCTATGCGTTGTTGGTCATAGTCAAAATTATCACTATCCAAATCATAAAAATCTAAAAATTGTAAACTTTTATAATCCCAATTTGGCAGCAATCTGGATTCAGGAGTCTCATCTATCCTAATCCAATCATTTATATCAAAAGATTCACTACCTGGAATTTTCAAACTAGCAGTATAATAAAATTCCTTATATTTTACTATATCACCTATAGCGTAATCTACCCAAGGTGTCCACTCTTGTAAACGAGCTGTATCATATATAAATCCCGGGCTGTACAAACTCCCATCCCAATCTATAGTTTTATATCCATATACTTTGATTCTTTCTTGTCTATATCCTGTAGGAATATTATATATTATATCATTAAACTGAGTTATATTATCAATAACAACAACATGTTCTTTTTGTATTAGATAACATCCAAAACCATATATACCAACGTCTAAATTTTTAGGCTTTATAACAAAAGTATTTCCGTCTCTATAATAATTTAAATCATTTGGCCTATACTTTACCCCATCAGCTCTAAAAATTTCATATTCAAAAAAGTCAGTTATTTCATCTACAACATTATATTCATTTTTAAGTTCTACGGCTAATGCTGCTGGACTTAGACTTATTGCACTTGCTCCTTCAGTATTAATATTATCAATTGGAGTATAGTAAGATGGGTCAAAAACTGAAGATGTAGTATGTTCAATCTTAGTTTGATAAAAATTCTTATTATAGATAAGTAAATCACCTATTCTATAGTTAGTTAGTTCTTCCCATTCACTATACACATCTGATCCAGAACTCCAATTCTGTGTTATCCAAAATAAGAATTCTTTAGTGCTTGTTATCCAATTAGCTACACTTTTAAGTTCTGGAATGAATGTATCAAATAAAAATCTTTGACTTTTTAAATATTCTCCATACCCTAATAGAAAATCTACTACTTTCTGTATATCATATATGATAGTTCCATAATTTAGTATTAAAGGGGTTGATTCAAATATGCTTCTAATATTAACATTTACTCCCCCCATTATAGGTAATGAAGGGAGTTTTTGAAGATAATCATAATCTGGATTAGTAGAACTAGTATGACTTATTTTTACTCTATAATAAAAATCATTTATTTTTACTATATTGCCTACTATATATCTTTGATTACCATCCCAAACAATATAACTTTCGCTAATACCGCCTACATTAATATCATAACCACAACAACCACGACGACGGTGCCGCCGACAACGACTACTGAAGCGCCTCCGCCTCAAACGACGACGACTGCTGCGACCACGACGACGACTGCTCCAACAACGACTTCCACAACCTCAACGACT
>OGWL01000003.1_pt1 | contig 37590 bp, 87 predicted proteins | sample 1576031 | NCBI WGS metagenome assembly OGWL01 (sample SAMN07581535, study PRJEB24739) | freshwater metagenome | place: Singapore | collected 2015-01
CAAACAACACCCACCGCCGCACTCGCCTGTGGCTCTTTCACAACACCTGTTGTAATCATACAACAGTTGTGGAAATACAACACCTGTTGTAATCATACAACAGTTGTGGAAATACAACACCTGTTGTAATCATACAACAGTTGTGGAAATACAACACCTGTTGTTTCTCCACAACACTTACCCTGGACGGGATTATGGTTTTGGTTGACTGTGTTTCTAGGCACACCGTTATACTATCTATAACAGGGGATAGAATTTAAAACGGTTTTTGAATCCCAGTATGACTAACGGTGCTATGCCGCCGCGAGTATTTCCAGGGCTGGGATGCCTCCTGGACAGGCTATTCACCTATCGCATGGTATTTATATGGTAGAAATGGTGTAGAAAAGTGTGAAAAAGTGCAGAAAAGTGCAACCAAATCTAGGTTTTGACGTCTAAGACAGGGTGGTTCTAGGGTGGTAATAGGGTGGAAAAAGGTTGGAGAAAGGTGGAGGACCACTATGCAAAAATACCAAAGAATATTCTATCTTACTCAACATATTCTTTGGTTATCCTATCCTACTCACCGTGTTCAGCCTGTATTATACTGGAGCAGCGCCGTGTAGTACCTGCCTTCCATATTGTGCCTTAAACAGGGCAGTGGCCTGATCTACGTTTTCAGCCATACAAAATACTCTAATGTGTTGACTAGTTTCTTTGATCAGTATCCAAGTAAAGTATTGTTTCATAGTGTCCTCGTGTGTGTTAGTGTGAGTGTATAATAGCAGTGTTTAAGTCACCTGTCAACTATTTAAATTCGTCGTCGTTCTTTGTGCCACTTAATTTCATGGTAGTCACAACAAGCCAAATCACGCCAACGAATATGCCCAGACCAAAAATCAAATCAGTAGTAGTCAAAGTAGTTCTCTCCAGTGTTTATAGGGTTGGCCATCTTGTTCGCTTTCGATTCGATCTATTGTATTGCTGGTCCAAGTAGCCAGTATACCTAATAGGGCAATTGCGCCCATGATTATAACAGCGCCAATCCAAAGTTCCATACCTGTTCTCCTGTTGTGTCGGCTCATTGTGTATACCCACAGCTAGACCTTTAGTGTGTATAGGGCTGTGTGTGTAGTAGGCTCAATACCCACAGCTAGACCTTTAGTAAGTAAGCAGTGTATAAGCAGCCAGTATGCTAACAGCCATATATCCCAATAGTCCTGTAGTATAAAGCACTGTTATCAGTAGTGCGTAGCAAGTCAATTGGTATGTATAGAAGTATTTAGGCATATAGATATTTATGGAGTATTCTGCCAATAATGTTTATTTATTTGAGCGTGCTAGAAACTCTTGTTCAACCAATTGCATGGCTCTAGGGGTCATAATAAACTCCTTACTATCTGTAATACGATCACGATCCTGAATGAGATATTTCATCAAGTCATCTTCGTGTAGTCTAAAAATTCCATAGCCAACTCTACCATCTTCACGTGGTTTGTCCAATATGTGGAACACGCTCATATGATTACCCTTGTGCCAAAATAGCCAACTGCGGGCTGCATTTTTCTTATCCATGCCCTGCATAGTAGTGGGGTCAGGTAGTCGTCTAATATGACTACCACGGGCCCACCAAATATTGCCACAGTAGTTCCAATAAGGTTCAAGATTCATAAAGGCACTTTCAGTATCTATGTTATGATCCTTAAGTCTATTAAAGCGTTGCCACCAATCGTCTATGTTATAGTATTCAAGAGCGTATCTCCAGCTGTTAATAGCTCTTAGGTTGCGAGGGAGACTAATGCCGTGTATACGACTTTCTCCACTCATATAGTTAATACCCTTAGTGTGTAGGAATAGTACAGCATCGTCCCATTGTGTTTCTGTCCAAAGATATCTCAGTGTACGTGTTTCTCTAAGGCCTTCACTGTCATCTGGAATACTTTCTAGTATGCGCCAATTTTTACCATATCTAGTGACCATTTCTTCAACATCTTTATGATATGGTCCATGTATAACGCAATTTAATTGTGCATATTTAGGCAGATCACTAACATATAGTCTGCGTAGTTGTTGATCCACAAAGCTAAGAGCCAATATCTTATGGCTGCTGGTATAGATGTGATAGTATATTCTAATCATATTAGTAGGCTGCGAAATCGTCCTCATAAGGGTTTACACCTGAGCTATATCCTGGTTCACGTTGATCTGGGGTGATATGCCAAGGCCATGATCTAGCATTGATATGATATCCAGGTTTAGTAAATAGCCATTGTTCGTATCTAATACGTTCTTGTCTTGTTTCTTCAATGCCCATATTTGGATAGGGCCTAAATTGAAAGTCAAATGGATGTTCCAGTCTGCGCACATGATCACCTGTGGTCCACCAAAAGTTGCCCATATAGTGAGGAAATGGATCCTCAAGATAATAACAGCCTATGCTGTCACAGCTGTCTAATTCTTTGACACGCTGTGTCCATACATCAAGCAGTGTAGTCTCCATAACAAGACGCCAACTGGTTAGAGCTTTTACGTTGCGGGCACCAAATTGATATTGATCGTTGCCCCATATCCTGTAGCCACTGAGAAAGCTAATACCCTTTGTGTGCATGTAAAAAATGCGATCACCTGGTTTGGCATCCTTATATAGATATTTCAGTGTGCGTCCTTCAAACTCACCGTGTGGGTCATCCTCTTCCCATTCTAATACCTGCATCCAACTGCGATGTTTATTGATTAGGTCCAGTGCAGGAAACACGTTATAACCACTGATAGTACAGTAGCATTCCACATTGCCTGCTAGGTTCTTCCATTGTAATCGTTTGATTTGATCGTCTATGAGCCACTGATTCATTATTACATCAGCGCTGGTATATATGTGGTAATATAATTTTGTTGCCATATTGTATGTATCCTATTATACTGGGGGTGGTGCTTGGTTATGGCGAAAATGTATTTTAAGCCAACGTCTATCATTTATCACGTGAGGAGTGAGATCATCTTCATAGAGCCAAAAACTATTGCATAAATGATACTCGTCATCCTTAGGTTTATCCAATTGACTGAACAAGCAATGATAATAGCTATGATCTCGATTGCTAAAGATCCATTGTTCATGTCGCATACGACTTATAGTACGTGGATCAGTATCTATACTATCTTCTTGTTGTCTGGCAGCATAATCATGTCCAGGCCAAACAATAGGTTCAGCCTGCTGTTTAATATGATGTCCACTGGCCCACCAAAAGTTTCCAGCATACATATAAAAAGGCCAAAATAATAACATTATGCCCACAGTATGATAGGCAGTGCCCAAACCACTGACCTGCCACTGCCAATCGTCTATACAAAAATATTCTAATGCGTGGCGCCAACCATTTATGGCACGTACATTGCGTGGGCTAACATAGATACCATTTATTCTATTCTCTGATGTGACATAACTGATACCTTTGGTATGAAAGTATAATACCTTATCTTCTGGTTGTGTCATACGCCAAAGATGTTTTAGTGTGCGTCCTTCAAATTCTTGTTCCCGATCATCATAGCTCTTTTCCAGTATGCGGATTTTACCATGTAGGTTAATCAATTCTTCTATGTCATCAGCATGGGGGCCCACTATTACGCAATTGATCTCATCGGCTCTTTGGAAGAGGCCACTGCGTTGCATACGACGTATTTGGTTATCCACCATAAGCAGACCCATCTTACGGTGCTTACTGGTATAGATATGATAAAATACTCTAATCATAATGTACTGATATCATCCTCATATGGAGTAAATACTATTGAATATCCTGGTTGATTTTTTACAGCATTATATGGATATGGTTTAAGGTCATGGTGCATACCATTATTCAATAATATCCATTGTTCATATCTCATACGCTCTGGTTTGGTTTCTTCATATTCCATACCAGGATAGGGTAATACAGCAAAGGTCAAGGGATCGGGTAAGTTTCTAACGTATCTACCCTGTGCCCACCAAAAGTTTCCCATATAATGACGCCATGGTTCGTTCTTGAGGAAGCAGCCCTGTGTTTGATAAATGCTCATATCCTTGAGCCTATCCTGCCAACGGTCTATGATGTGATATTCCATATCCTCACGCCAACCATTTATGGCCTTGACGTGTCTGGCAGTAAATGATCCTGCCACAGTGCGATTACCCACAAGATAACTTATACCCTTTGTGTGCATGTAAATCACTGTGTCATCTTCTGTGACATCATCATAAAGATGTTTTAGTGTACGTCCTTCGTACATGGGATCGTTTATAATCTCAACATGTTCTAGTATACGTATACGACGACTACGATCAACAAGATGCCACAGTGCGTCTGTGCTGGGTCCTGTTATTACGGCATGTACACTAGCCGCGTCTATAAGTTCGCTATATTGTAGTCTTTTGATCTGTTCATCTACGAAGAATAAGTCTCCGTATTGGTCACCTGTGCTATGTATATGGTAGAATAGTTTTAACATAAAATGAAAGGGGCCTAAGCCCCCTGTGCTTTATTCTAGTTATCTAGATTAAAGAGTGATACCCATTGATTTTGCCTTGTAGCCAAGAGCAACGATTTCACGGCTAGGCTTACCAATAACATATTCAGTAGTGTCAGTACCTTTACGAGTCTGACTGTATACAGCGTATCCACCTTGACGAATACGACTGACTTCAGCACGAAGATTCTTTACATTGAATCGTTGTTCAGCTTCGGTTTGAGTAATAGCATTTCCTTCGTAGAGGAATTTAAATACGCTATAGGTTTTAGTTTCTGGGTTAAAAAGTTTCATATCTTCTCCTAGTTAGTTTATCTAGTATACTACAGCTAGACCTATACTACAAGTATAATGGTAAAATACCTTATTGTATAATGCCCAAATCTTTTGCATCCTTGGCACTGATTTCACCCTTAAATACACGGCTAGGATATCGTTTTTCAATGCGTTGCAATAGTAGAGTCATTGTAGGAGCCTGAGCAAGGAAATCTCCAGTAGTTGTAAAAGCATAAAGTTCTTCTCCATGACGCTCTATAGTCATAGGTTCCTGCTGACCCTTAGGTGTTTCTGGTTTGGAGATATTATCCAGTTGCCGTTTCAATTTATCTAATTCATCTGGATTTTTTACCAACATATCTATTAGATCGTGTGCGCCCTTAAAGTAACCAAAGACACTACCTATTACGAATCCTACGAATAGTATAAGGGCTTCAATCATTTTGAGTATCCTACAGTTTCACGTTCAATATCATCATGGTCAAATTGAGCCCAGTAAAGCTCATAGGCCACTGTGTCTTTAAGTGCTTCAAATTGATGATATTCACCAGGTGCTACCTTTGTGTACATACCATCTCGTAATATAGTTTCATCTACTAGGTCATAATTGTTCTTCCATACTCTAACAAGTAAACTACCTCGTTCAACGAAAAATCCATTCCATTTATGCCTATGTTTGTGTTTACTACATACACCACCTTCTTTAATATTAATGCGATGAAATTCTAATACGCCATTGGCTTCTACAAGTTCTGTATTGCCCCATACTTTACCTGCTATCATTTTACTCTCACTCCATATCGTGTGGCAAGTTCTTCTCTAACAGCCTTAATTGCTTTATCCCATCCTTCATCTTCTCCTGCCCATTTTAGTTTGCCTAATTCCTCATATAAGTCTTTAAGTATATGATGTGCCATAGCACTGGGTAGAGCATCACCAGGATAAGTCAAATCAATTTGTCTACAAGCACGTTCTGCTATAACTCTTAAGTGTCCATTCATCAAAGATCCTTACTCACTATCCAACTACGATATTTAAACTCTCCGCCATATAATTCTATACTACGATCAATCATAGTTTGTGGATAACCTTCCCGTAATAGCCAAGCCATAAAGTCTGTGCCATCCAGATCTGGGTCATACTCTTTGGGAAAGTCATACTTCCAACCATCCAAGGGATCAATCATTATTTTCATACTCTATCCTTTTTTCTATACCTACGACGTTCCATTCTCTGCCAAGCACTAAGCCATTTTAGCCTAATTGGTTTAGGTGCGTGGTACTGCCTATAGTGTAGTATACTTTCTACACGATTCAAATAGTTATCGAGTGTAAGGTCATTGTACTTAGCCTAATTATATTGGCCAAGTGATCTATATCTGTGTTTTTTATAATACTCTTGTGGCCTAAACTTTTTCATGATATAACCTGTTTACGTTTACTGCGATCACTGTGTAATAGACTGCCCTTACTGCGTATGAGTTCAGCACTGGTCTGTGGATCAGCCTCAAACATTTTCCTAATCATTTCCTCTGTGGTATCTCCATCAGTACATATAGTATATACCTCATAACAGCGTTGAGTATTGGAACGAGCCCTCATTACACTATATCTAATGGCCTTCATACCTTCATGATAGTTCTTATCCCCGCCATCCTTCAAGGCATTCCAAATATAGTTTTTGTCCATTTTGGTAAGATCAACTACATTTTCCAATCCATACATATCCCATACTACAAGGAATGTACGAGTTGATTCAGAGCGACTCATACTCTTGTTCCTCACCTTTAATCTGTTTAATCAATTGTTTATTCCTAAAGTCCTGTTCTTTACGCTGTCTTAAGGCATCGTGTTTATTACCTAATAGCAGACTATCGTATTTACGGGCAACGTGGAAACCCTGTAGCCAACGCTCCAACTGCTCAATAGTACCTACGAACAATTCAGCATCTCTGCTGTATATAGGGAGGCAGTCCGCCTTGGGCTTGAGTGCCACTACATCACCAAAATCACTTATATAGTGTCTTGCCTGGCAGATCATGAAACCCAGTTTGTCACATTCTTCTTCAAGATAATGTATCTTGCGTATGAGATTATAGCCGCTCACCTAACACTCTCCTTTCAATGATAGTGCCCAAGTCAGTGCCTTGACAATCGATGTGCCTTACAACATTGGCACACTCAATGACTACTAATTCTGTGACTTGGCGTAAGAATTCGAGTTCGTGAACAGTGAATACATGGTTAGTGCCATATACTTTTTGGAAGATTTCTAAACGATTCAAGTCTTGCTCCTTTGTGTATTATAAACATAGTATACTATAGATACAAGATGTTGTCAATGATTACCAATGATGTATTACATTGGCTATAATAAAACAACAGGTTATGACGTGTATAGCCACCCAAAATGTCTTTAGGAATAGGGCTATCCTTGCTTCTCGTAGGGTCAATACTGGCACACGGGGTCTATCCTGATCAGTTTCTCCCATCAGGTGACCAGTGGCTCTTGCCCATATTCTAATCAAGTTGTTCATGGCCAAACCCTATGACGTTCAGCTATCCATTCTCTACCATCGTATTCTTCTATATACCATTCCACATCATCTGGTATCTCTACAACAAGTAATTCAGCATGTGGCCCCCAACTATGTTCGCCCAAGATTTCCACAGTGGCAACCAGATCTGGATCATCACGTGGAATATCGCAGTCCAGCATTTCGCCTTCTGGAGTCTTAACAAAGAAATGATTATGTCTTTGGCCCTGTTCATAGCCTTTCTTATCGGCATAATCAATCATGGCCAATTCGCTCAAACCAAATCCACCAAAGCAACGATTAATAACAATTTTGGTCACGCCGTTTCCTTTAAGTATTTCCATCCAGTAAATTCTTCGTATTTGTTTTGTAGATCCTGTAATTCTCGACGCATTTCCTGTGCCGTATGTTTACGCCATTCTTCTGCTATGCGTTGAGTTTTTTCTGTATTGACCACATCTGCCACAAAGCCATCAATGCTTTCATAAGTCACGGTACGTCTAATCCACTCGTGATCCACCAGCATACTCTTTGAATAGTCGAAGCCCCAATGACCATTATCCACTTCTATCTGTGCGTTAAGTTCATCTTTACGAGTGAAACTTTTAGGGCCGCCCAAGCAACTGAGCACACGATATTTGTCCCCTTCCTTGTTCACTATGACAAAGTAGGGACAGAACATTTCGTGCCAATAGTCTCCAATCTGTGGAAATGCCAAGGACTTTTGGTTATATAAGTCTTGTTTTCTAATCTGTTCACTGGTCATAATTAGTCCTTATAATTTACCAATACCTGTAGGCATTCCCACTGCCCCCAAGTGTATGAGACTACACGATTGTTTATGGTCACATCAAATCCTTCACCATTGTGCCATTCGAAGACCTCCATAAAGTCATCTTTGTCGGCAAATGGATCGTATGGTTTAAGTTCAGCAAAACGGGCCTTGCGTTTGTAAGTATCAATAGTCATCTATTTTTCCAGTCCAAAATGGTCCAAAGGAAATCAGATTCGCTCATTTTTAGTGTCCTTACAAAGTTCTGCAACCAACAAGAAACGTTCGTAGGCCTTACGAACTGTGGGGTTATTTAATAATTTATCTGCTTCTGCCTGCATGGCCCGAACTGCGGCTTTAGCGGCATCACGAGCCGCAGGACGAATCAGACCATATTCATCCTGATTGAAACTATGGGCAAGACTGCGCCAAAGACGTTGCTGTTCTTCAGTAATAGGAGTCGTTGAAGGGCGTAGTTCCTGTGCTTTTATAATGGCAGAGCAAACAGCATCTTCTGCTACTCGCCCTGCGGCAATCATGGCCGCATAGTCAGGGTTGATGTTGTAGCGTCTGCTACTGCCTCCAGGATATACGCTGACTAGGTGGTCACCCTTAGGGAAACTGTCCAAGAGTTCAGAATCATACTCGCTGACAGGCACATAGCGCCTGCCCTGCTTTTTGTAGTATAAGGTTTTCATAGAGTCTTACCAAGTAGATTGTAGATAAGTTGATCTAGTTCTCGTTGATAGTCCTGACCCAGTCTACGTCGTTGCCAAATCGCAGTTAGCAGTTCAAGATTTTCTGAGCTATAATCTGGACCAATGCTTTCACCTCGATTTTCCAGTTCTTCACGTAGATCATTGGTGTCAAAGTCAGCAAGATCTACTTCAACTTCTGCGGTAACATAACGATAGGGCATGGTATCTCCTTAATTGATTACAGTTTCATGACGGGGACTACGGTATACAGCCTGTCCACAGCGACGGATGGCATCTGCTACTCCCCATCCTATGGCAGTAAAAAATCCAACTGCTATTCAAACACGATGATTTACATCATGAAAACAGTTGTCAAAGTCATTCCAGTGTCTGTGATCATAAACATGAAAATTTATAAAATAATTCAAAAAACCCACTTCAAATTCTATACCAGCATGATCTTCTTGTGTAGTCACACTCAGTTCCGTTCTTAAAAAATAATTACATCGGCCAAGTTGGATTTCCCAAAACTTATGTTTAGTTCCCTTCACTCGGCCAGACCAAGTTCGGATGTTACGCCATCCTTCGTACCAGGGGTTTCTTAAAGAGCAACAAATATATATCATATTTTTTTTTATTCTAAATTTTGGGTAATTGTATCGTTTATTCTTTACTTCTGAATGTTTTCTTAGTGCCATTATTGTATTCTACGTCGATACCTTGCTTTAGCAAGTCAGTCAGTATTTTATTGGTGTCTTCACAAGCTTGGCAAATTTTGAATCCCATACCAACGTCAATTAGATTCTTGGCATTTTTACCGCAATTGATACACTTCATCATTTCACCTCATCTTGTATACTATCATTTTTACGGGCAAATTGATATCTTTGGAACCAACGCTCCAAATCCTGTTGGGAGCCAATGAACACCTCACGATCATTACTATAAAGAGTAAGAACATCACCAAACTGTTCACCAACATAGTCTTCAGCACCAGACAGAGTAAATCCCGGTTTATCAGCTAGTTCTTCAAGGTATTTGATACTAGATAGATTCATCATTCAACTCCAAAATGTCTAAGCAAATCTTTTCTTGCTTCTTCGTCTACCAAGCCAAGATTATCATTGACCCATTCGGCACACTCCCTAACAATCAACTCGGCGAACTTTTCATTATACAATTTGAACCAATATTGTTGAACTTCTGCTGATTGATTTGTTTCAGCATAATCCAAAGCCTGTTCAGCCAATTTTCGGATTCGTTCGTTCATATTCTTTACTCCACTGTAATCAATATACCATCATCCACACTTCGTAGATTCTTCACCTTACCAAAAGGTAATTGCATACCAACTTCAATAAATGGTCCGCCAAAAGGATCAAAGAACCCTAAGTCGTCTTTATCAACACCTTCTTGCATCTCATGGCTACCGAATCGACACCATTTCATGGAATCACCTTCCATACGAAACAAATATTGATTTGCACCCATTTCATCAAACCAATACTCATCACCATAACGATTTGTGTACTTGTTCATTTTCTTTCCTTAAATAGTTTAGAGTATTCATCGGCATCCTCTTTGTCTCGGAATGGACGCATCTCCAAAAGATTATCATCCTCATCAAATACCATTACTTGCCAGACAGTACGTATCTCATCCATATCTAAGCAAACTTCTGCATATTTTTCAACCATAGTTCGTTCCCATTCACCATTCACTTTGGCAAAACCTTTAGGTGTAAAATAAGACATCACTCAACTCCGAAATATTGTTTAATCATTTCACTTGGATAATTTTCTCTGTTGTCTTTGTCATTCACCCAATCGTCGGCAATTTTAGCACATTCTTCTACAATCAACGCGGCGAACTTTAGTAATCGCTTGTCATATTCAGAAAGTTCACCTGTGAGTCGGTCGGCAAAACGCCATTCTACCTGTTCGGCCAATAGTCTAAATCGTTGGTTCATTGTTTACTCCGAAATGTTGTTTAATTCTATGTTGGGCAAAAACCAAAGACTCATTGAATCCCTTAAAATATTCATCGTACTTATCAAGTGAGTTTTGGTGTTGACTATTATTAACTAGGTGTATACATTCCCGAACAATCAACTCGGCGAACTTTTCCAAAGTTTCTCTGTTTGCTTGTCTCCAATCAACATCGCCGCTTATTTCCCAAAATACTATGCCAGCCTGTTCGGCAAGTTCATTAATTCGTTCGTTCATTCTTTAACTCCAAAACATTTGTTTAATAAAGTAGATATACAACGGTCCACCTTGCCTTACCTTCATTAGTCATCATTCATCTCCGCAAGATATTCAATTTTAAAATCATCGGGATCATCTACCAACATATGAGGCTTTACTTCACGCCAGCGACCATCCACCTTAATCTCAATTTTTACTTTACGCATTTCCTTTTCCAACCAGCGTTCAATCTCAAGGGCCTCTCCAGTACGACGCATCATTTCCATCTTGGCCCAAGTTTGAAATTTAGCACTCTCTCCCATTTTCTTAAAGGCTTCACGACGATTGTCTAATTGGCTACGAGAGGCTTCACTATATCCGTGAGCACCACTGGGACGATGGCTACAATGTACAGCACTGGACGTCTTGTTTCGTTTTTGTCCACCTGCTCCTGTGCCTTTGGTATATGACCATTCGCAATCACGAGCAGTGACACTGAATAAAGGTTCTTGTGTTTTCATAGTATGTGTATAATACTATGAAATTTCCTTCCTGTCAACATATCGTTTTATTATATGTTGTGAAAATGCTACTTCAAACAAAAAACATACTTTGGGGTTTTTGATATGAACAAAGGTATTGGACTCATACATCCTACCCTCCAATACTACCCAATCTCTATATTGACGACCCTGCTGGCCTAACCAAATACTGATAGCGGCAGCACTATCATCATCCACGTGATAGATATGAAAGGCTTCTAAATACTCTTTAAGATATCTTTGCGTGTTGTGGCCTTGCCCCATTTCAATGTCCAGTAGGTATAATCCTTACCCCGTAGTACAGCAGTGATTCTATAGGTATATCCATAATCGTGAGGATCAAACCCTCTATGATATACAGGTTGTTCAGCACTATGCTCCATTATCCAACGACCCACTTCACTTTGCTGCCATTCTAATATGGGTTCTGCTATGTATATTTCAGGATCGTCTACATCACCCATGGTTATTGTATGTACGTGAACTTTATGATATTCCACTGGTACATCGTTTTCTATCTTAACCCAATAATTAGACATGATGGTAATCTATAGGTTTGACATCAGTAAGTTTGGCCAGCGTATCAAAATTATCTTCAGCACGATTGATAGTATCATAGGCCTTTTGTAGACTGGGATTTTGTTCTACCATTCTTTGTCTATCTCGTTGTTTCTTTACAAAGTCCAGTAACTCTCTTGCTTCTGTATTCAATTCAATAGTAGGTGTAATTTGTGGTAGGGTTTGCCAATATAAGCCATCATTTACTTCCATAACATTGGTATTAGGGTTCCAGCGTAGTTGTCCTGCACCAACTGATCCAGGACTTATATAGGGAGTAGAGGCATAGGCATTTTGTATGTTAATATATGCGCCTGCCATTATGGTTTTAATCATTGTTGTCTCCAAGCATGTCGCCGTATTTTAATATAAACAGGCTGTGTTTAGCAACATCTTTGATATTATAGGCAGCACGTATATAACCAGTTGATCCTTCCATTAAGATCTCAACACCATATCGTTCTAGCATGTAGTCAAAGAACATGGGAGTCATTGGTTCTGATTTAATATCGTATTCTTTTTTATAATCATCAAATGCTTTGAGTATTGTAAAAAAGAAATTATAATGAGGTTTCACTATTGGAATCTTATACGCATTTCTGTAAGTTTAATAGGCTTGATGTAACCAAATAGTTCAAAATCAAAAATACTCTTACTACCTGGTCTATACTTGTATTCTATATCTTTAATATTCTTTATACACCAACGTCCATAATCACTCCCTACAAAGCTTTCTAAATATACTTTGGCAAAGTAGGTTGGATCTTCATTTCCAATAGGCACACGTGCCAACACAATCCAATCATAGCATTCACCATCTATGAGTTTATACATAGGGGTAATACCTTCAGTTAGTTTTATTTCAGGGCTTGTTGACATAGCGTGTTAGACTCATAACGGCATGAAACTCTGGGGTCATATATTGTGGAGGTGTAACAGCATCTACCCTCCAAGGCTGTAAACCTAGTTGATTCAACATATTAATTGTATACATGAAACTTTCATTGGTAAAATACCAAGCATGGATATCAGCAAACTTACGCTGACGTTCATCTCTAGCACTGTCTATTTTATGTCTAATAGTTGTAGCATGATTGATATTGATTTCTATACTTCTAGGATCTAATCCGTGACTGCCCATCCAATGCTCATATATATTATTATGTGTAGCATATACTGTATGACGTAGGTAACTACCAAAGCTATGAGTAGTGCGTTGTTCTAAATATGCTTCAATCATATCAGTATATTCACTGGCATGTTGATAATAATCAAAACAATAGCGTTTGTCTGGAACAGTAAGAAAGTATCTACTATGCATACCCTGTGCTAGACTAGCCATTTCATTTAGATGATATACAATATCTGGATGATGTTCTATGTTATGAGCACTATAAATAAAATCAAACTTGAAGTCAGTAGTAAACGTAGGTCGTTGTTCAGGATCTACTATGATATCGATGTGATCTGGCATCTCCCCAACATTGGTATAGCGTTCCTTATCAGCAAGAATTTGTTCAGCAGTGAACATATCCATATACTTTACGTTAGGGAATTGACTACGACGCAGTGTAGGATTATTATACGGTCCTATTTCCAATGTGCGAGCTGTTTTTGGAATCATATTGACAAATTCCTCACGGCTCAATACTTCTGGAAGTTTTATGGCTATAGGCATTACCAATACCCCACTGCACGCCCAAAACCAAATACATGGATACAGGCAAAATAACAGGTCAATAAGAATGGCCAAGCCAATTGTCTACGCCAATATGCTAGTATGCTGAATACAGCACCTACAAAACTTACTGGATAGATATAGTGCATTGGAGGATGATAGGCCATCCAAGCAATGGCAAATGTAGTGCTCACTACACATATACTGGCCATCATTTCTAAATAGAAGGCCTTACGATCTGTTGTATAACTGTGGTGCCAAAAGGCTTTTACTTTGTTTAACATATTCTTATATATCTGTATTATCTAATGCGTCAATGTATTTTAGTTTTAGTAGTGTTACCATTTCCTCAGTCATCTCTAGTCTACGACGATATATGATATAACTATCATCATCAGTCTCACGCCAAGTTACGCCCTGTTTGTCCTCATAGGCTTTTCGGAACCAATCTATTGTTTCCTTGTTAAATGCCACAAGATACCAACCATCCGGTGTACGATATAATACGTTCACACTGGGATCAGCCATCACCATAGGCATATTAAACATCTTACTTGATGCCATTGCTCGTTTACTTTTAAATCCAGCCATATTACCACCTCAGTCCAAATATTGTTGCGTCCTTTGCTCGTCTAAAGCAAAAGGTATCTATGTGCCAATCCCAATCTGTTCCAAACTCTCCTAAATGTTCATCACACCAGGCAAACATTTCGTAGATGTCGGTCTCTCTAGGGTTTACGTTATATTTCTTATGTAGATAATGCCAACCAGGATGTATATCAGGATATCCTAAATTGTTTAGAGCCATTTTAGAGTGAACCATGTTGCCCATTTTTCCTCATAGAAAGTGAATACAGCATGCCTTGGTTCTGAATGATTATTGACAAAATCATATACAGCAGGCATGAACCTAAAATCGAAATCCCGCCCTTGTTCCAAGCCCTGTTTTTTTAATTCCCTAACCATGTCTATGAGTTGACCTGTATGTTGGTTAGGCACAGTGACTTGTATACTCATACACTATATATTAGATTTTATTCTTTTGACCCTTAGATATGAATTCGTAAAATGCCAAATCAGGATGTGGCCACACACCATATCTACTGCCCAACTGTCCAGGATCATTACTATTAGTACAGGGCAGTAGATGATTAGTAGCATGTGGACATCTTTTGTTGCCACATATAGCACACACTACCCTCATAACCAGAAGTAAATCATTCTTTATACATTCATAACAAGTACAAGTCATTTTACTAATTTCAATAACATTTGATAATTGTCCCAAGCCTTCTTTAGAGCAGGGTTAGTATAGCGTAGCCTACATTCTTCTTCATATTCTGCTATCATATATTCTACCTGTTGGCGCTTGTTTACATTATAAGGTCCAGGATCCAATATATCACTAATACGTCGTTCGTGTTCTACTAAAGCACCAAGTCTATCTTCAGGTAGAGTAATAGCGACCATAGGAATTTCAACAAAGTGTAAAAACCTTCCATCCGCTATACTACTGGTTTCCCTATAGTCACTGATCTTCCAAGGGCTGGGTTCTGCCCTGCGATAATATCTACCTGTGCGTTCTACACGGGCTTCATAATGCCTACAAAATTTTTCAAATGATTTATCCACTTTAACTCCACTGTAGTGTTAATAGTGTAGCATATTTGGCCCTACTACGAGCAATCTTTATGGTTAGGCAGTTGTCATTGACATCATTGCCCACAAAGCCCCAATCCCAGTGCCATTTTTGCCTACCAATTAATCTTTCCATTGTGGGCCTATAGTGATCGTTGGGATCAGCACTATCAATCTCTACATAAACAGCACCACCAATATCAACCCATCGAGGGTCATCGTGATCTATCACAATCATACCTCGGGGCCATCGAACTTTTATTATGACACCGGGCATGAGCCACCACCATAGTTTATCTCTAATGTTCAGGCCACAGGGCATATAGTCATAGTATCTCTTGCCCCGTATCCTAACTAACTTTTTAATTTCGTGTTTGGCCATGTTCCAAAATCTCATGACCACCTCAACGCAAACCAATTGGCATCTTTTTGATTACGGAAATAAAAATGAGTTTCATGGAATAGATATACTGTATTCCATCGTTCCATAAAAGCACCCATATGCTCTGCCAGCCAATGCTCTACTTGCTTGATATCATGACAATGATCGTCATCGTCTAGCACAATCTTATAAGGCCACAATTCTTTCTTTAACATTCTCATGACCACCTCAATATAAACCAGTTAGCATCCTTCTCACTGTCAAACACAGCATATATTCGACCATAGACTAAATCGTGTGGGGGTTCCCTTACAACCTTACAGTTAAAATATTCTTCAAATTGACTTTCCATTGTTTCATAATCGGGGATGTCCAAATGTTCCCTTAACCAAACAGCAGCATTCAGCACAGCACCTTGATCAGCAGGTAAACAAACCGATCTATTCATCTTCCATATTTCAGAGCAAACCACATGGCATCTCTGCTATCTTCGAATTGAATAAACTTTTCCCGAGTCCAACCAGGATTGTGATAATAGCGTCCCTGACAATTTTCTTCCAACCAACGATCCACATTGTAGTCTAATAGACTGCGAATATGTCCTGCCAACTGTCCTTGTTCTAACCTATGATAAACAACTGTATGTAGAGCCATCACGACCACTTCAATATAAACATCATAGCATCTCTTTCATCTTCAAAGACCAATTTATCATAGTGGGGTGCTATACCTAAACCATTACGCATTAATCGTTGGTTCATTAAATGCTCAATGTCAGCACCTTGTTCTTTTAGCCACCGTCTAAATGCTGCCGCCCAAACTTTATCATCATTCTCTAATCTTGGCATGATATTATTTTTAAAATGTGTTTGTAGATTATACCAGATGTTAGGATTTTCTATATATTTCATTCTGACCACCTCAAAAGGAACCACATAAACTTTTTGTCATCAACCACACGGTAATCAGCCAATTGCCAATTTCTATGCGGACTCTGTTTCAATATCAATTCTACACCATGATTAATCAGCATGTCATGTAGTATGGCATCATTACGGGCCACACCGGTGATAACGGGAGTATCTGGTGCTACAGGCTTTTTATGATCATAGTCCGTGAGATAGTATTTTTTTACTATGGTTAGTAATTCACTTGGCTTCATGACCACCTCAAGGCAAACCACATGGCATCACGATCATTTTCAAACCAAAATATGTTACCAGTCCAAGTATAGTGTCTCTCGCCAAACTCATGCTCACACCATCGATGAATATCCTGCCATTGATGTAAGAGAATATTAAAATCGGTCAAAGGCACACAATAATATCCAGCATCTTGAAATCTTGTACTCCAAACAGGAATTGTAAGACTTGTCGGTCCATCATAGGGTTTACAGGATTCTACAAAATCTCTAATACAATCTTTCATGACCACCTCAATATAAACCAATTATAATCCTGCTCACGACTAAACCAAATAGTTTCAAACTTGATATAACTATAACCTTTGATGTTCTTATCACACCAGGCAACAATTTCATCCCAAGGTGCTACACCGTTGTATTGCCACTTACGATTGTAAAGTGGTATATTTAATTTATATCCTGTGCCCATAATCTCACCGCCACTATGCTGTCACAACATCCTTGTTCATAACCATCCCAATAGGGTCCATACATATCTTGGTCTTTACTATCACGCCAACTCTTTATATCTTCTTCTATATCCTCCAGCATGAGCCTAACAAAGCGTTCCAGTGCTGGACGATCCAAGTGAGCAAGATAGAGACGACCACCTGCTCTCTCTATCATCTCATCTAATTTGTTATTGAATTGAATATCATCTTTCATTTTATAGTTGTAAATTTAGTAATATTTGTTCCATTAAAGAATGGATGTAGCCTAGCAATAGTAGGCTTAGACAAAACTACATTTAAAATACCATCTGCCAATAGATTATCTGTTGTACAAATACCTTCCTGTTTACAAAACTCAATCAACTTTCTTGCCCCACTTGGTTTAAGTATATAGGCCCAAGCACCCCAAGTATACCATCCCCAGGCTCTTTGTGTAGTAATGTTTTTTATATCTCTAATATATTCAATAGAATTATCTATATTATTTGATATAGTTTTATCATAATCCTTATTATAGGGATCCAAGTAATCCAATTTTAACACATCTTCAAATTGATTTAATACATCATCTGGAAGAGGCCTAATAAAATATCCATCATGCTCTAATATTATAAGAGGCTCATTAAGAATATGACATTTTTCCCATAGGTAATAGTGACTAAAAAAACAACCAAAATGACCTTCTTTCATAACTTTTTTAGTATTGGTGTTCACCTTAAAGTTGTTTAAGTCCATATGGTATTTCTTATCTTTACCTAAGATAGCCTTATAGGGAACTACATCAATGCCAAAGGTTTTAGCCTGTACAATGCATTCAGAAGATAATTTTTCTGATAACTTATTACCTTCTAATGTAATGATAAAGGATTTCATTGTAGCATATGATCTTGTACTTCTAACAGGCCTTCCAAGTCTGTCATAAATTCATCATTCATTACGCAGACCCAATCAGTGCCGTCACTGACTTTTCTAAATAGCAAACTGGCCATACGTTCATCATCCAAAGGAATCATCAATAGTTTAATTTCCATTATCCCACCTCAGTTTAAACCAATTAGCATCACATTCATTTTTAAAAGTAAACACACCTTCTCCCATATAGTAATAGGTATGGGGTTTAAAGGTATGGTCACACCAAGCCAAACAACTACTCCAACCAACTTGACTATTGGCAGGTAGTTGTATACTAACAATTTCCCAACCCTGCCAATCCTTACTCATCTTTTACTTCACCCCAACGCAATAGGAACATGGTAATTTGTTTCTTATTACGAAACTTAAATGTATCATAACTATTCCTATGTCCGTAGTTATTAGTATAGCACCATTCGTGTATACGTTCAACCACGTGAACATCCGGTGCTAATATATGTGTTCCTGAACCACTTTGATCTTGCCAATCCATTTCAGCAATTAGTTTCAATTGTAGCCCAGATTGGCTCCAATGATAGCGTGCCTTACGATTTAAAATATTCATAAGATCACTAATTACCTTTTTGATTTCACTCATTTAGAATATTTAAGGACAAACCAATTCCTACCTTTTTCAGTTTTAAATACAATATACCTACGATCCCAATCTACTCTACCACCATAGGAGTAATGAAGATATGTTAGGATTTGGTTACGTTCTCCACCTGGCCATATAGTATCAAAATAGTCATTAGCATAACTACTCCAATATGAGTCCAGTTTAAGACTATACATTATTCACTCCAACGTAGAATAAACATATCACGTTGAGTAGGCTTTTTAAAACTCCATAATAGGTCAGTCATTTGCTTGCCGCAGTTATTTTCCGCACACCAAGCATTGATTTCTTCTACTTTCTCTGGAGTAAGACTATCACGTTCGAACACCACACCAGGTAGTTTGAATAGGCCAACTTCCACGCTACTGATCTTCATTTGGTCGCATTCCTTAACAGATAAAAGTCCACATCCTTATCAGGGATCACCACACAATCATGACTATATTTGTTAGTGTAGTCAGCCATATATTTGCTATGCTTTATACGTTCAACACGTAGCATTTGCCTATTTAATTTAATCACCTTACCAATAAACAATCTATTATTTTGAGTGAAGGCCACAAAGGATCCAACACTGACCTTACGACCTAATATGTCCTTATGTTCCGGCTGCTCTAACATGCTTACAATCCTTACGGTATTCGAAACCAGGACAAGTACACGACCATTTACCATTGGTCTTGGTCAGTTCGTACACAGCACCTTTACTACCTTCTACTTTACGTCGTTCTGTTATACCAACAAATTCATCTAAAGCGAATAATGGCTGGGGTTGACTATTCATAATCAAAGTCCTATCAATGACACGAATTTTAAAATCTGCGATACCTGTAGTGAGACATAGGTATTGATTGCTATCAACGTGCTTGAGCGTAGTTTCCTCACCTTCATATTCATTAAACTCAGGTACAGGATAGAAATAACGATCTCGCATTGCAAATTGTGGATTACGTACAGTAACTTTCATTGCCATTTCCATTTTGGTTTACAATGTTGTGGAACACCCCAGACACAATTTTGATCTATATCTATACATTTATTACACTTGGCTTCTTGTTGAAAAGCAAAGCCAGGTGGATTAGGTATAATATAAGGTTTTTCACCTCGACATAATTGTACATTATAAGACCTAGTACCGGGACAGAGAGGCTCTTTAAACTGAATACTAGAGCATCCTGTAATAGAAAGTGAAAGCAGTAAAGCAGCAAGTTTTCGCATACACCCACCTATTAATTAAACATAATGTATTATATGCGAAAACTAGGATTACGTCAAGCTCCAGCGTTGTAGTTTAAAAACAACTCACAGAATTCACTATAATGAACAATAGTTTTCTTATCTACATCCAAATTGCCTTTCAAATGATCAACGATTTTCTTATCACTTTCAATGTATACATCAATATCGTGCTCATTGATCATTCTTAACTTATATTGTTCATTATTTTCTTTTTCAGGATCTCTTTGGTGGAGGATTATTTTGGGTTGATTACTGAAGTATTTGAGCAACCAACTTTTGGTAATGTGTTCATACTCAGCGGGTCTACCAGTTAATAGGATCCATTCGCCTACTGGTTTAAACAAAGGTTGCATATACATAGTCAAATTCAAATATGCTTCGTGATCACCTAAATCTGGAATTTGGTCACAATCAGGAATGAATACTCCATCCAAATCAAATGCTGTTAAATTGCTGCCTTTACTCATCTCTAAATCTTACTCCATAGTTTTTGCTTATTTTCTTACTGCCCCAAAAAGGTTCTTCGGCAAAATAAGGAAGCCTTGTACCTTGTATCAATTCGTTTCTTATATGTTCAGGAGTATTCCAATCTGTATATAATACTGCCCAAACAAATTCAGTTTGTGGATAATCTCGTGCCATCAATTGTTTACACTTGAGATAACTAGAACCAGTCACCGTGTTATCATCCACAAAGGCCACACGTTCTGGATTCATATTTGGCATTAGTAATTTATCTTTGCCTGGGTAGTATATGCCTATATCACGAATGGATAAGACTTGGCTTACCCAAGTAGCATATATCAATCCAGTACGTGCCACACCTACAATCACAGTAGGGTTAAAGTGTTCAATGGCATTCACTATTCGACCAAAATACTCCTCACCTTCGGCATCGGTCATGCGCCTTGGCTGTTCAGGAAAGTCTTTATATTTGTCCATGCTGTAAATACTACTATATATTAAATTATATGTCAACACCAAGGAGGTGTAGAATGCGTATTTTGGTCACCGGGCATCTTGGCTTCATAGGCCGTAATATGTGTGCCTTTCTTCATAAACAGGATGGAGTACACATTGATGGATACGAATGGGACGGTACTAGCAAACCTATAGTTAAACACTATGACTGGGTCATACACCTAGGTGCTATTACCGATACGCATACATTGGACGTTGAAACAGTTCTAGCACAAAACTATGACTTTAGTCGTTGGTTGCTGGATGAATGCCAGCATCACGGAGTAAACTTACAATATGCCAGCACACATAAGGTATATGGGAATACCAATAACTTTGAAGAAGGTGCTGTCTGTGTGCCACAAGGACCATATGCTTGGAGCAAATATTTATTTGATCGTTATGCATTTAGCCGTAGCCACAGTAGTTTTGTACAGGGATTTAGATATTTCACTGTATATGGTAAATGGCAGCATGTAAAGAGTGATCCCAATGCTCTACACAAGTGGCGTCAACAGGCACGCAAAGAAGGCAAAATTACCGTATGGCAAGGAGCTGATAAGATCAAACGTGATTGGGTATGGGTAGGTGATGTAGTAAAGCTTCATTGGGACTTTATCAACACTGTAAAGGGCAGTGGCATATGGAATGTGGGCACTGGACTCAATCATAGCTATATGGATATAGCAGAATATATAGCAGAACAAGAGGGTGTGCCTGTAGAATATGACGATATAGATGCCGAACTCAGACCTTTTTACAGGGATAATGCACAGGCTGATCTAAAGCATCTTAAAGAAACTATAGGTAAACGTAGTTGGTTGAATCTTTACGAATGGTTAGACTACGATAAATAACAGTATGAAAATCTACGAAATTCTTACTGAAGATTGGCAAAAAGTCAATAAAAATGATAGTACTGATGGTATGAGCAGTAAGGCAGTAAAGGCTTATCGTAGAGAACATCCAGGCAGTAAGTTGAAAACAGCAGTGACTACTAAGCCTAGTAAGATTAAGAAAGGCAGCAAAAGTGACAAACGTCGTAAGAGTTTTTGTGCTAGAATGGGAGGTATGAAAAAAGCTCATGCTAGTGCTAAGACTAAGAGAGATCCGGATAGCCCAATTAACAAGGCACTGCGCCGTTGGAATTGCTAATGAAAATATTTGAAATCATTATGGAAAGCGGCAAAGCCAGTAGAACTTTATGTAAGAGTTCTAAGTCAGATAAAAAGCTTGGGGCCAGTCAGTTAAGTAGCTGTATAAGTCAAGGATTTCGTGCTAGAGATACAGAAAAAAAGTTTACCATAAACAAAAAGCGTAAGAGTATTAAGGGTAAGAAGGTCAAAGGCGGCAACTATGGTGGGCCATTACCTGTATGGAAGGGAAATGGTTGATGAGACTTAAAGAATTTGCTAATATGGCTCCAACATTAACTGTGCCCAGAGGCAGTCGTGGACCAGATTGGGCAGATATACAAAAAGCATTAACGGCTTTAGGATATCAATTACCAGTTCATGGAGTGGACGGATATAGCGGCCCAGAAACCAGTGCCGCTATCAAACAGTTTGAGAAGGATAATAGACTCACACAAGATGGTAGCGTAGATGATGAAATGATTGCCCTACTCAATAAGATTATTAAAGATAAAGGTATCAAATTTGCCAAGAGTACAGAAGCAGATGTTATAGCAGGAAAAGGTGGCAGAGTACGCACAGGCCCAAATAGTAATATTAAAGGTGATACTAGAAATAGAGCCCTGATGAGTCCAGCAGGTGTTGCACATTTAAAAGATCCAGACTTTAATATCAAGCTTCAAAAGGTAGCTGATAGTTTAGGTGTGGATAAAAAACATTTAATTGCTATAATGAAAGCAGAAAGTGGGATGAATCCTGCTGCTGTTAATAAACATTCAAAGGCCACAGGACTTATTCAATTTATGCCTAGAACAGCAGAATCTTTAGGGACTAGTGTAGAAGAACTTAAGAAAATGAGTGCAGTGGATCAATTAGACTACGTTTATAGATATTATAAGATGGTAGGTGTTAGGCCAGGAATGGATGCTGGAGATTTATACATGGCCACATTCATGCCAGCAGCAGTGGGCAAACCAAATAATTTTGTTCTGGGAGCTAGGAATAGTGATAAGAAATTGTTTAATCTTAATCAAGGATTAATCTATTCTCAGAATTCTAGCCTAGATAGAGATGGAGATGGCTTTATTACTGTAGGTGATGTCAAGAGCAGAGTAGAACGATTTGCATAAGATATAAGTATGTTATGAACTTTACTGGAAAATTATTAATAGCCCCACCAAAAATGAAAACAGGTTTTTGGTATAAAAGTGTTATATTTGTTACAGAAGATCATGTAAATGGTAGCATGGGATTACTCTTAAATAAACGAAGTAGTGTTAGTACAGCTGAGTTTACAGAGCAAATAGGCGAACGCTTAAATATTCCAGGTTATATTTATGTTGGAGGACCTGTAAATATAAAAGCACTAACTATGCTTCATAGTAGTGAATGGGCTGGATCAAATACTATGCGTATTAATAAAGAATTCAGTATTAGCAGTAGCGATGACCTACTGCCAAGACTTGGTGAAGGCGATGCCCCCAAACATTTTAGATTGTTTTTAGGGCTTTGTGGATGGAGCCCAGAACAATTACAAGAAGAATATGATGGTGTACCTCCTAGAGATCGTAATGCAAGTTGGCTAATAAGCAGTGCAAACTATGATTTGGTATTTCATCATGACCTTAAAGATCAATGGCTTCAAAGTTTAGAAAAGAGTAGCAACGATTTCGTCCAATCGATATTTGACTAAACACACGAACGATAGTATAATATAATTTTTGAGTAGTAATCATGGACACACTAGTCCTTAACGCAGATGGACAACCTTTAAACTATCTCCCCCTAAGTACTATAAATTGGCAGGAGTCAATCCGATATATGGTGTTGGATAAGGCCAATGTGATTGAATGGTATGACAATTGGATTGTGCGTAGTGTGAATTGGGAAACCTTTGTTCCCAGTATAATTATGCTTAGAGAATATACTAAACCAAAAAGTTATGTAAGATTTAGCAAGAGCAATGTATTCTTACGGGACAACTATAAGTGTCAATATTGCGATAAACACCTACAGAAAAAAGATTGTACATTAGATCATGTTAAGCCAGTGAGCCAAGGTGGTAAGACTGTGTTTGATAATACTGTCACAGCCTGTGGTCCATGTAACGCAGCCAAAGGCAGCGATATTAGGATGAAGCCACGGGTTAAGCCATACAAGCCAGCATACTTTGAATTGGTAAATAAGCGTAGAGCAATACCATTCAACGTAAGGCAGGACTCTTGGCTGGCATACATCAACCAATAAGAATACAGTGGAACTTTACCAATCATTGTAATTTTAACTGCGAATACTGTCCAGACATACTAAAGTCTGGCAGTATTAGCCTACCAGATCCATTAGTATTTGCCAGAGGCTTTGCCAAAATCTATGATTTTTTTGACAGTTTTGAATTAAGCCTAATAGGCGGTGAGCCCACTGTGTTCAAAGGACTGGAATGGGCATTAAATAATTCCATATCTGATGCTAACAAACATATTATATTAGAAACTAATGGATCAAGAGAAATTAGCTGGTGGGATCAATACGGTCACTATTTTAATAAAATAATAATCAGCTATCATGCTCATTTTCTTCCAGTCGAACATTTATTTTTTGTACTAGAAACTCTTAAAGAAAAAAATATTCAAGTACAAGTACAATTACCTATAACACCAAAATACTGGGATGACATTATTAAGGTAAAAAATTTGTTAGAAGCTAAAAATTATAAATCAGATCTACAATTGCTATATAAAAATTTTACCAAAGGTAATAACGATTATTACCAATATAGTGAAGAACAACTAAAATATTACTACAAAAATAAAAATGTAAGCGATGAACAAATTGTAGAACAAATTGAATATAAAAAGATACATAGATTGAATGAATATCACGGACATATATGTTGGGCAGGGGTTGAACAATTTGTTATAGATAAGATTGGTAATATATGGCGTGGATGGTGCCAAGAAGGTGGTAGTTTAGGTAATCTATATACAGATACGATAAATTGGCCTACTGGTCCTATAATGTGTCAAAGACGCCTATGTTCAAATGGCTTTGATCTACTGGCACGTAAGAGTGAAAACAGTTGGGGAAGATTATGAAACGATATTTATGGTTATGTTTAGGATTTATTAGTTTGGGCATGGCCTATATTGGAGTAATTACTCCTGGCTTACCCTATAGTCCATTTGTAGTAGGTGCTGCCTATTGCTTTGCTAGATCCAGTCCACGCTTACATGCCTGGATAATGAACCATCGTGTATTTGGCAAGTTCCTTACAGATTGGAATACCAAACGTGTATTTCCTCTCAAACTAAAATTCTTTATGTTGGCCAGTATGACGTTAAGCCTAGTACTAATGTACACAGGGGGAGTTCCCCTTCGTGGCATAATATATACTGCGATCTTTATGTTTTGTGTGGCTGTATGGGCTTGGCGTTATCCAAGCACTCCAGAAGAACACGATCGTCGTATAGCAGAGGGGCGTAAAGTTGGATGGTTCAATAACAATTTCTAATAAATATTACTATGAAAAAACTACTTTTAATATTATTCTTTTTACCCTTAATTGCCATGGCACAAAAAACGCCTAATGGTGTGACTTATGATGCCAAAATAGTACGTGTTAATGATGGCGATACCGTTGTTATCAGTGCTCCATTCTTACCAGCACCTCTAAAGCCAGAACTAGCAGTTCGTATATTTGGTGTTGATACTCCAGAGAAAGGTCATAGAGCACAATGCGCCAGTGAAGATCAACGTGGACAAGCAGCCACAGCATTTACTAAGAATGCCGTAGCCAGTACACAAAAACATCAGGTTGTTATATATGGATGGGATAAGTTTGGTGGACGTATCTTAGGCGATATGATACTAAATGGCGTAAGCCTACGCAGCGAATTGATTAAGAACGGATTTGCCCGTGAGTACTATGGTGAGGCTAAACAGAGTTGGTGTTAAATGGAAGAACTACACAAAGCAGCTAAGGTAGCCTTTAGCACTACATTTGCTTTTTATTTGAAAGCACATAACTTTCATTGGAATGTAGAAGGGCCAGACTTTTTAGAATATCATGACCTATTTGGTAAAATATACGAAGAAGTGTATGGAGCCATAGATGACTTTGCTGAAAAAATACGTGCTATGGGAACTTATGTGCCTGCTAGTTTTAGTCGTTTTAGTATGTTAACACAGATAGAAGATGAAGTAAACATACTGCCCAAAGAGCAAATGGTAGCCATGTTACTAGAGGACAACGAAAAAGTTATTAAGTTATTAAAATTAGTATTTCAATCAAGCGAAAGTCATAACGAATATGGCTTCAGTGACTTCATTGCTGGTAGGATTGATGCTCATAGCAAACATCGTTGGATGCTACGGGCTAGTCTTAGATCCGACTAAACACAAATATCTGTAAAATTTACTTCTGATAATTTTGGTGCATAAGTACCTCTATGTTTAACTGTTTCACTGGATGCTTTGATTGCTAATTTTATAGCTTTATCCATGTCGTTGTAATAGAGATAACCATAGGTAAGGTATGCTAAAAATGTATCACCAGCTCCGCATACATCATAAACATCTACTTTTATTGCTGGGTAATGTTTTAACTTATATGTTGCCCCATGTTCACCATTGGTCACAATCAAGCCCTCTTCATGGTCTGGTGTAGATATTAATCTATTATATTCTAAAAAATTAATCTTAATAAAGGCTCCTGAAAATCTTTTAAGATCAGTTTTCTTTGTATCAATAAAAATAGGCTTGTTCACTGAGCTAATAAGGTTTTCAATTTGTTCATAAGAAATGAAACCTTTATTATAATCAGAGATTACAACAGCATCATAGTCACTAGTTAAGTTATGATTACCAAACAATCCATTCCAAGGTTTTATTTTAGGCTCATCATCTACACGCAAGAAGTGTTGACCAGAACGTTTATCAATATATCTAATTTTTTTAATAGTTTCGTCGTTTGAAATAAGATCTACAATTTGTTCCAACGATTCAAAATTAGCTTTAACATTGGCTACCATACCTGGACTTGAATGATAACTTTCAACTTTGAGGATAGGTACTGGTGCTTCTGGGCTAATTCTATCACAGGTACCAATAAAGTACTCGTCAGTACATCTATCCCCTATCAATAATATCTTGAATCTTTTTGGTACTAGAATATTTTTCGAGTCTGTCATAAAATTTAATTTCTTTACAATACTGACTACCGATTATATGTGAGTCTTTATAATCGCTACCTTTTATCATTAGATCAGGTTTAAAAATTTTAATAATATTCTCTAATTCTTCTGCGCTATCAAAAATATCAACACGATCAACGTATTTTAAGGCAGATAAAAGACTGGCTCTCTCGTATTCAGAATTAAAAGGCCTTTTAGGACCTTTTAATTCCCTAACCCTTCTATCACTATCAATTAACAGATAAACATAACTGTTTATTATGGATCTAGCATATGATAAAAGATTAAGATGACCTAAGTGTATAATATCAAAGGTACCGTTAATTACAATTTTCATATATCTATTTCTTGTTTTATTTTTGTTAAGTCGGCACAGGTATAATATTGATATTGGCTCTTTAAATTATCTGGCATAGGAAAGTATTCAATTTTGGCATCATATTTTTTTGCTATTTCTTCTGCCACCTGTTGAAAACTAGTTACTTTGCCAGAACCAACATTCCATATTCCACTTTTTTTAACATTAAAAAAATTCTTATGAACATCAATTATTTTATCTACGTGAATAAAATCTCTCCAACATTGATGACTATTTTCAAAAATTCTTATTACTCCTTGTTCTTTAGCTTGTTTTTCAAACTTTGAATACGGACTTGCCTGGTCGCCTTTATGATCCTCATATGATCCATAAACATTAAAATATCTAAATCCTTGTACCGTTATATTATCTAATTTCAAAGATTGAAAATTTCTATCAAACAAGTATTTGCTCCATGCATAAGGACTTTGTGGACTGCAAGGTGCATATTCACTAAAATTATCAGTGAGACCATATACACTTGCACTACTGGCATATTGGAGATTAACATTATTGGCTTGACATGTTACTAGCAAAATACAACTAAAATCAAAATTATATTTCATAATTTTTTCAACATTTTTTTCTGTTGTGTCAGATATAGCCCCTAGATGAATTACCAAATCTAATCCTTTGTAATCTGGTATTGGATTTCCATATTCGTACAATACAAGGTCATGCTCATTTTCTAGAGCTTTGACCATGTTTTGACCTATAAATCCTTTATAACCTGTTATTAAAATTTTCATTAATTCCGCCAGACTTTCATATAGTATTTAATAAGGAAAATATCTGGTATTAAATTTTACTAAAGACGTCCTTCAATGCTATAATTAACTTCTCCATCATTCCATCATCATGGAATGGAGTTGGAGCAAAACGTAGTCTCTCTGTACCTACTGCCACTGTAGGATAATTTATAGGCTGAACATAGATGTTATGATCTTCAAGTAGGGCATCGCTCATTGCCTTACAACGAACAGCATTGCCTACAAGTACAGGCACAATATGTGTGCTGGTATTCATAAGAGGAAGATTATTTTGTTTTAACAATGTCTTTAGTCTATTGGAACGCTCCTGATGCTTTTCTCTAATTTCATTATGTTCTTTGAGGAACTTAACTGCTGATAATGCACCAGCACAACTAACTGGACTCATACTGGTGGTAAAGATAAAGCCGTGACTTATACTGCGTATAGCATCAACCACTTCACTATCTGCTGCTATATATCCGCCTTGTACTCCATAGGCCTTACCCAATGTACCATTAACAATATCAGCACGATGTTGTAGTTTAAGTTCTTCTAACTTACCTGCTCCACGTTCACCGTATAAGCCTACTGCGTGTACTTCATCAATATAGGTAATTGCTTCATATTTGTCAGCAAGGTCAAATATATCTGACATAGTACTGACATCACCATCCATACTGTATACACTTTCAAATACTATACAAGGAGTCTCTCCAGCATCTCTAACAGACGCTAATATACTTTCCAAGTTCTCCATATCATTGTGTGTGAATACACTTTTAGGAGCCTTACTATGACTTATACCAACTATGAGACTATTATGATTTTTGCTATCACTAACAAAATGTATGTTAGGCACTATCTTGCTCAATGCTATAAGGCTCCATTCGTTAGCCACATAAGCACTGCTGAATAATAAAGCACGATCCTTACGATGTAAGAATGCTAATTCTGTTTCCAAAGCAACGTGATATGTACTGGTCCCGCCTATGTTTCTAGTACCACCTGACCCTGAACCAGTTTGATCTAGTGCAGTGTGCATTGCGTCTATGACAACTTTGTGCTGACCCATTCCGAGGTAATCGTTAGAGCACCAGTTAACGATGTTCTTGATTGCGTATGGACCGTACCAAATTGCGTTCGGAAAACTACCCTTTTCACGGACTATATTGTTGAACACACGATATTTGCCCGAATCTTTTAAGTCGCCGATTAAGCGTTTGAAGTGGATTTTATCTATCATAGTACTAGTATTTATTGATAAATATTCAAAATGGAGTTTGTATGGATAAGAAATTAAGTTTATATGATATAGCTGGGAGTGCTAAATTTCAAACACTGGCCACATCTGCTACCAGTAGCCAAAGCACAATGATAAATGCTGATAGGATAGTCTTAATCGCTAACGAAGCGCATTTTGTAGCATTTGGCACTAATCCTACTGCTACAACTACAAGTTTTGTATTGCCTGCTGGCTTACCTCTACAGATTGCTTTTAGCAAAGGACATAAAGTAGCAGCAAGGACTCATAATGGCAGTGGGCATTTAACTATTTTATCACTATAATGAGTATCTTCTCTATTTTGGATGCTTTGGATGGTAGTACACAGAGATTATTCACTCCTTGTCATAGCTGTGGACACGCACATCATTGCACCAAAGAACAATGTGTAGAATGTGAATGTAAAGAATGTGATTGTGATAATTGTAGAGCTCAAAGGCAACAGCAATATCTTGAACAAAATAAAAATAAAAGATTTATATGAATTTTAAAGAGCTCAAAGAAAAGTCCCCAGCTGTAGACGAAAAAACTAAATCAATCATACAAAATTTTTTGAAATTTAGTAGCCGTCATATTGGACTTAAAGAACTACCTAAAATTAAATTATACAGTGATCCAAAATTAGCTAGCAGTCGTCGTAGCTTTGGTGGATACATGGGAGGACTTATTGAGCTTAATGTAGGTAATAGACATATAATGGATGTACTCCGTACACTAGCACATGAACTAGTACATTTTAAACAAGATACTATGGGAGTTTTAAGACCAGATAGTGGTGAAGATGGCAGTGAACATGAAAATGAAGCCAATGCAAAGGCTGCTGTAATAATGAGACTATGGGGCAAGATGAATCCAGAACTGTTTCAACATGCTGCTCTATTGGCAGAAGCATATCCTAAACTAAAATGATTGAACTATTATACCTACTCATAGCCACAGATTTAGGATATGTGTATCTTAAAGGCCTAATGATGTTAGGCTTGGCCAAACTACGATGAGTTTCTTAGTTGCCAACATACCTCCTGTACACTGCTATATCAAACGTGAATTTTTATATGACTTTGAAAAGGGACACGGTGAGTACGAGCCCTGTATATGGATTACACTGAAAAGTATAAGGGGACAGGCATTTAGGATAGAGGCATATTTGCCGAGCTATGGCGCATTATACGACAAGCTACCTTTACATGCTTTTGTTAGTAGAACTGACAACTTGGGTCCGCAATTAAGTTTAGATACATTAGAGATATGGGATAGCTTTAGCTACGATGTCTCTGTTATACAAAAAAGTTTTTTAAAAAATTTAACCTGTAAGTTTTATGCTAAAGATAAAAACTTTTATAGCGGTTCCTACATGTTCACTGTTGATCAGGCTCATGCTGATCCTAATGTAATTGATACCACCTATAGTGAATGGCCAGAAGATCATAAGAGTTTCAATTTTATAGAATTAGACAATGGCCAATATGCAGCACAGCCTAACAATCGTTGTATATTTTTAGATGCTGCCAGTAATCCTAAAGAACTAAAGTTTCCTGACTTTAAGGTATGTACCAAAATATATAGAGTAGAGACTAATCCAAAGTGGGCATTGGGTGATTCTAATAGTGTAAGTTACGAATAAATCGTAATCCAAATGTAATGTAACCCTTGGTAAATATTGCTATGCAACGAACTTATCGCAGCATATTCATCAGTGATCTACATCTTGGTAGTAAAGGATGTAAAGCAGAACTTTTAAATAATTTTCTAAAACATAATAGCTGCCACAAATTATATCTAATTGGCGACATCATAGACGGCTGGAAAATACAGCAGAACAAGTGGGCTTGGCGTCAAAGTCATACTAATGTAGTAAGACGTATTTTAGGCCACGCCAAACGAGATACTGAAGTATTTTATATTGCAGGTAATCATGATGAGTTTTTAAGACCTATGATACCATATGATATAAATTTTGGTAGAGTTAAAATATCTAATCAATATGAACATACGGGAGTAGATGGAAAAAGATATCTAGTTGTACATGGTGATTTGTTTGATGGTATTACTAGATTAGCACCATGGATAAGTTTTTTAGGAGATAAGGCCTATGACCTACTACTCGTATTCAATACCACCGTCAATCGCTGGCGTCATAGATTTGGATTTGGTTATTGGAGTCTTAGTCAATATCTCAAACAGCGTGTCAAACGGGCTTTGGATTTTATATTTCATTTTGAGCGTAATCTTGCTAACTATGGCCGTAAGCGTGGCTTTGACGGAGTTATTTGCGGACACATCCACAAAGCAGAAATAAAAGAAATAGACGGATTTATCTATATGAATGATGGTGATTGGGTGGAAAGTTGTAGTGCTCTAGTTGAACATCATAATGGACAATGGGAAATAGTTTATTGGAAATTAGTAGAGAATGTGGATCCTATTACTCATAGTGGTTAATATGTATGACGCATCAGATATACCTGGGCGTATACAATTACAATTTAAGGATCAGGCCAGTTGTGAACAGGCATTACAATCAATGACATCATGGGTCAAATTTCCATGGTTTAAAGTGGAGGGACGATGTGAAAAAGTTATTAATAATAACAGACAACTTACAGGATCAAATTAACGGTGTGGTCACTACCTACACCAATATTCAAGCACGGGCTGTTCGTGATGGTTATAGTGTGTATTATATTGATCCCGGGTGGTTCCGCTATGTTGATTGTCCAATCTATCACGAAGTCAAATTGGCCTTTCCTAGGGAGATGGGCAAGAAGATTGAGGAGATATCTCCGGATCATATCCACATCGCCACAGAAGGTCCTGTTGGTCTGTGGGCTAGAGCATATCTTTCAAAACATAATATTAGGTATAATACTGCTTACCATACTAAATTCCCTGAAGGACTCAAAACTCTTTTAGGACTTCCTGAATCATTTACCTGGCGTTATATCAAATGGTTTCATAAGCATACAGGACGAGTACTTACTACCACTCAAACTATGGCCAATGAACTTTGTGACCACGGCCTTGTTGCTGATATTATACCATGGACCAGAGGTGTAGATAGAGATATATTCAAACCTGAACAAAGGACAGTAAATGATCGTATTCTTAATCTTGTGTGTGTTAGTCGTATTAGTAAGGAAAAGAATTTAGAAGATTTCCTTAAACTGAATTATCCTAATAGTCGTAAAATAATGGTGGGCGATGGACCTATGCGTAGCAGTTACGAGTTAGAATATAAGGATGTAGAATTTGTGGGATTTAAAACAGGCAGTGAACTAGCACATTATTTTAATCTAGCCGATGTTTTTGTATTCCCAAGTCGATGGGAAACATTTGGCCTAGTTATGATCGAAGCAATGGCCTGTGGTACACCGGTGGCAGCATATCCTGTAAGCGGACCTTTGGATGTAGTAGAACCAGGTGTTACTGGTATATTAGATAATGATTTGGTTAAGGCTATTGATCAATGTAGACTATTAGATAGACAGCGTGTATATGCGGGTAGTATGCGTTGGACTTGGGAAGAAGCTTGGCGTATTTTTAGAGATAACCTAGTACCAGTAAAATAAAAGGGGCACAAGGGCCCCTGAATTAATTATTGTGCCTGCTATGCAGTATTATCGTTTAGTACCCTGATTAACAAATTCATACATCTTCTGTGCAGTGGTTAAAATCTGCTCCAAACCTGGAACCTGCGGGATCCCTACCGTAGTAACGACCTGACCTGTCTTCTCATCACGAGCTGTTGACATTTCCCAACCTTGGAATTTGGCACTATATTCAAACTCTGCGAGTTGTTTGGCCATACCTAAGATCTCTGTACGGATCTCATATCCATTTTTATTAAACTTAACTTCTGGCAAGCTGATTTTTTGTTGTAGACCGTTAAATTCTGACATTTTCATTCTCCTGTGAGTGTGTGTCATTGGCGGCATCCACCTTGGATACCTTAAATTGTGGGAACATAGTCCCGCATTGGCCAAAGGTGTTAGCAGCAAGATCAAAAGTGTTCTTGACCAACATTCTGGCAAATTCTGTTTGGCTGTCAATGTAGTTATGAGCAGCCGTACGCACGACTTCATCAGTAATAAACTGATTGACCACCATGCGTTTCATATTCTGTACAGCATCGATTACTGTATCTGGACCAAATAGAATCATTACTCCTCCTCCCTGTGTCTGTATTATATAGTATTATTTAATTAAGTCAATGTTTTTTCTTAATAAATGGTTGAGTAAAGTCCCATTCTTCACCTAATACAGGCTTTTTGTTCTCTATATATTCATCAAACCAAGCAGCAAAGGTGAGTAGGCCTAGTATTGAAAAGGCTAATATCATATTAACGTCCCATTAATTTTACAGCACTTTGCCACTTACCCCTACGAGTAAGATGACTGGCTAGTAAGGCTTGACACATTACTTCTCTTAGTAAGTTAATAATTTTCATTGCCAAGTTCCTTTATGTAGACTGAGGTATCTGCGAGCACGAGCTTGTCCACTCTGCTCTAGTGCTTTAAAAATGCGATAGGCTATTGATGTTAATATTGATATCATTTAATTGTCCTTTTGAGATTTGTATTCAAACTCTTTGATGTATGTGTCAAGAGTTGCAGCATCGGTAATGCTTTTGGTACTAAGATAACGTTCCAAACGACTTTGATAACCATCTTTTGGAAACATTCCTGCCAGGCGCTCAAGGATATTGAGCATAAAAGAAGAGATAGTCATTTTATTTTTCCTTATGTGTATATGTCTATAAGTGTATTTATGCGGCAATGCAACATTATAATAAACTATTAGTATAGTTGTCAACCTTACCGCTAAATAAACTGTGAGAGGAAGCAATGAAAAAAAGCACTAGAAGTATATTAGAAGAACTAAACGAGATTAGTCTAATAAGGAATAAAGATCACCTTATAGAAACTAAAGGAGTCAATCTTGTTGCCAGTGCCATAAACCTTCTTAAATTGATTCGTGAGAATTACGATTTAGAAACAGCTACAGAATTAGAAAGACGCTTTCTCAATGCCATACGCAGTGGCGATAGTGATAAATTTAAACGTGGTATGGGCAAAGTACATGAAAGTCGTAGAGTAAAATCATAAAGTACCAAAAACTACCCTAACTGGCTAATTTTCCCAAAATTCGATAAATAAATTTACAAGTCCCGTAGAGTTAACGGGCAAAGGCAACGAGGAGAATATTATGCCAGAAATGAAAATGTGGGCCGAGGAAGGATTCCCAGGAACCCCCGGTCTTGTAACAGGTAGACAAAATGGTATTGGTCAGGTACCAGGTACACTATATGACCACTTACAAATTCGCCCATGGTTAATCACATATAACGGTGATTTAGGCACAGGTGGTATTGCTAGCAATCTAGAAAAACTAGCACAAGAGTTTGGTACAACAGGTGCATTGCTAGAGTTTAAGCGTATTGGTAGTCCAGTTACATCAACACAAATGATCTTTGTTGGTGATGCACACGCATTAGATGCTAACATCATTGCACGTCGTGCTAATAGAGCACTAGGTGGCACTGGTGAACTAGATGACTATATTGATGATGGTTATAGCAGTGGCGCAGGTAGTGGTGTAGATGGCATAGTTGGTGATGAAGTCACAGTTGTAGATGCTACACTAACTGTAGCTAGACTAACAACCCTACTAGGTGTATAATAAGATTTAAAATTCTCAATCGGGATGGGAAACTAGGGCTCTTCGGAGCCCTTTTTATTTGTGCGTATAAAACTTTTGTCTATCACCATTATAAATATTTGGAGATGATGGAGGGGCTTACCATATGCCTACAATGGAAGAACGTATGGGTGTTGTGGAGACGAAAGTCGAACACCTTAATGAAAAAATAGATGACATCAAGCAGGATGTAAAAGATACTAAAGATAGTATAAAGGATAATCATGAGACTATCATGAAAAAGCTTGATGACATGGAAGAAAAGTACGAACAAAATCGTGACATCTTCTATGATAAATTGGATAGACGCAAGAGTGAAGAGGATGAGGCTCATAGCAAATTAACTAAAAAAATTGACAATCTTGAACAATTTAAAATGAAGTGGGTATACATAATATCAGGTGCTGCCATTGTGATAGGTTGGGTAGGCGCACACGGTGACACCATAATTAAGATGTTAAAATAAAATACTATGTAAATAGTGGATGCAATATAGACTTTATACCACTGTAGACATTAGTCACACCAAACAATACCGTAATGAAGATGGTAAAGAACAGGCTAGAAGCCAACAGCAGAACTTTGACACTTTGCTCAATACTATTGGTATGAGATCAAATATTCAGTTTGATTATGATCCTAAAGTTATCGTAGCAGTGCCGCAAGATTATGGCATGATTGGCAATAAACTAAGTAATATTTGGTCCTTCGAATGGCGTGTAGAAATGGAATATGTATTCTTAGCAGATCACGACGATGTTGCCCTACTTAAAAATGATTTTAAATTAGTTCCTTATATTCCTAATCTTACAGAAACAGTTGATTGTACACCTGCTTTATGGATGCCTGGCGTCAATATTAGTTTTGAAATGTTAAGATAAATATGGAATGCATGAAGATCTTGTCAGTACGGCAGTCATATTTCATAATAGACTTAATAATAAACTATGGCGCAAAGGTAAACTGAAGTCAGAAGTAAGATATCTATTGTTAAAAATAGCTCGTAATTTTATAAAATTCATAGATATTAAACCTCTTAATTTACAGGATATAACTATAAGTGGTAGTAATGCTGGTTACACATATAGCAGAGCCAGTGATATTGACCTACACCTAATTGTTGATATAGATCCAGAACTTAAAGAAATCTATAAACAGCTTTTTGATGCCAAAAAAAATCTATATAATTTTACATATGATCTATCTGTAAAAGGTATTGATGTAGAAGTTTATGTACAAGATAGTGAACAACCACATACAAGTGCAGGAATATATAGCATATTAGATGATCATTGGTTAAAGACTCCACAGGCTGTACACGATAACTTGGATAGGCAATTAGTCAGTGAAAAATATAAACATTTTAAAGGTAAAATTAAACTAGCCCTAAAAAGCAATGATATTGATGCTGTACAAAATGTATATGATGATATTAGAAAGATGCGTCAACATGGACTCAGTCAAACAGGTGAGTTGGGGGTAGAGAATGTGACCTTTAAGGTGTTACGTGCCAAAGGACTTATTGAAAAGCTACGAAATCATATAAGTAAATTAGAGGCTAGCGGTTTAAGCCTGGAGATGAACGATGAAAATATTTGAAGTGACTGGGCAACAACCTCAGCAGATGACTAAGATGAAGGTAATACAGGCTACACCTAATAAAGTAACCCTACAGGATCCACAGAATCCTCAAACACAAACTACTTTTGATCCTAGCAAAAATCCTAATTCTATACAACAAGGGCCACAAGGTGTAATGGTCAATCCTACAGCAGATCCAAATGCTCCACCTACTATGCCTCAACTACGGCCAGGTAGTGAAGTAAATGTAGCTGGTGGAATAGATGCACCAAGTCAACCAGGTAGTCCTTTGACACCTAATCCTAAACCACAGGATCAGGCAGCAGCAGAGGAAATAGGTGATGACCCCCAAGCAACTACTCCAATAGCAGGATTGAGTAGAAGGACTGACAAGGCAGGTAATACTCAACGAAAGGGTGTTGATCCAAGAGCCTTTGCTAAATTCCAACAAGGCTTACCTAGAGAGGATTATGTTCCTACAGGCTAT
>OGWL01000004.1_pt1 | contig 35339 bp, 41 predicted proteins | sample 1576031 | NCBI WGS metagenome assembly OGWL01 (sample SAMN07581535, study PRJEB24739) | freshwater metagenome | place: Singapore | collected 2015-01
TACAAATAGACTTTGGATTCGTTTTGGAGAGATTGCTGCATTGATGGCGCATAAAAATATATGGGAAGAATTGGTAAATGATGAAAACGAATCAGTATATTTGATATGTGAAGATGATTGTCGATTTTCAAATACATTTAAATTTGAATGCTTAAAATCATTCGACTCCAGTAAATACGATCTTTTATATTTGCAGTCAGAAACTGCTCATTATCAAAATAAAAATAATTTTGTAAAAACATATGCAAATGCAGAGTGGGACGACAGATTAAAGGTTATAGAAAATAATAAGCTAATAATGTTTGAAGGTTTTGCGGGATATTGCCTATCAAAACAAGGGGCTAAAAAATTAATTAATTATGTTGAAACAAACGGCTATGATGGTCCTATAGATAACCTAGTTTGCCATATCGAAGATTTTTTATCAGTATGTCCAGCAAATATAAATGATTATGTTTGTTTGGATTCAGATTCAAAGTATTCCTTTACACATAGTGGAGATTTTATTCACCAATATACTTTAAATAGTATAGAACTACAGTCTAAAGAACCATTAAATATTATAAATTAATTACTTGTTTTTTAAATTAAAAAGAGTACAATACTATTGTGGAACATATTTTAAAATTAGTTGAAGAATATATAAATCAAAAAGAAAAAAAGACATGGATTCCCGGTCACGATACAGTAAAATATGCTGGTCCATATTTTACTGCAGAAGAATATGTTGCCGCCATAGAAGCACTTTTAAATGGATGGTTAGTGCTTGGGCAAAGTGGAATTAAATTTGAAAATACATTTCCAAAATTATTTAATAAAAATTTTGGAATACTAACAAATAGTGGAAGTAGTTCAAATTTAATAATGATGTCGGCAATGACATCAAAAAAACTTTACAATTTTCCTAAAGGAAGTAAAGTAATAACGCCAATAGCTGGATTTCCTACTACTTTAAATCCAATATTTCAAGTAGGATTTGAACCAGATTTTGTAGATATTGAATTAGATTCTTTAAATCTTGATTTAAATCAAGTAGAAGAGAAAGCAAAACAAGGATCAAAAATTATAACGTTTGCCCATGTGTTAGGAAACCCACCTAACATGGATCGATTGATGGATATAGTAAAACGTTATGATTTAATTCTTTTAGAAGATTGCTGTGATGCTTTAGGATCAACATATAAAGACAAACCACTCGGATCATTTGGAGAATTTGCTAGTTGTTCTTTTTATCCAGCACACCATATTACAATGGGTGAGGGTGGTTTTGTTGCATGCAACACATATGATCAAGAGATCGTAATTAGGAGTTTTAGAGAGTGGGGTCGTGGATGTTATTGTGTAGGAGAGAAAGCAAATCTCCTTAAAAATGGTTGTTGTGGAAAAAGATTTTCAAATTGGCTACCATCATTACCAGATGAAATTTTTGATCACAAATATGTTTATGATGAGATTGGTTATAATTTAAAACCAATAGAATTACAAGCAGCAATGGGATTGATTCAAATGAAAAAAATCCCAGAGATAAATGAAAAAAGAAAAAAAAATCATGCTAGATTAGTAGAAATATTTTTACCATATGAAGAATATTTTATATTACCAAAAGCAACATATCATTCCGATCCAAGTTGGTTTGCATTTGCTGTAACCATTAAAGATAATTCTAAATTTAAAAGAAAAGATATTGTTGAATTTTTAGAGAATAATAAAATTCAAACAAGACCATATTTTGCAGGAAGCGTTATGCTACAACCAGCATATGATGGTTTAATGGATGTAAATAGTATAATAAGTGAATATCCAAATGCTAGAAAAGTAACAACCGATACTTTCTTTTTGGGAACAAGTCCAGTAATAACAGATGTTCAGTTGAATTATATTGAACAGACAGTACAAAAATTTTTTAAACAAATATAAGGAAAAATATGTCTAGAGTAGAAAATTTAAAAAATGCAGTAGGCGAAGCAATAAAATCATATGAAAATAAAAATATAACGGAAGATATTTTTGCTATAAAAGGATTTTCAGGAAAAGAGTATAAATTATTTGCAAATAAATTACTAGAACAACCAATAGTAAAAAATTATTTGGAAATAGGTGTATGGCACGGATCAACTTCAATAGCAGCTTTAAAAAATAATACACAAAAATTAAATTATTGGGTGGTTGATAACTTTTCTCAATTTGGATCACCAAAGCAAGAATTTATAAATAATTGGAAAAATTATATTGGATCTGAACCAAATTTAATAGATGAAGATTGTTTTAAAATTAACTTAGAAAAAAAAGGTCTTAGGAATATTGATGTTTATTTTTATGACGGTGATCACGAAGAAAAAGATCACTATCTAGCACTTCAATATTATTATCCAGCCATGGCCGATTCTTTTATTTTTATGGTTGATGATTGGTGCTGGCCCAAAGTACAGATTGGTACATTTAATGCAATCAGAGATTTAAATCTAAAAATAGAAATGCATGTTGGGTTTTATGGAAATGAAGACTCAAATGGTTGGTGGAATGGTTGTGGAATTTTTATATTTAAAAAGTAAATATGTCTAAACGAACATTAATAATAACTGGCACTACTGATTTTGGAAGAAATCCTGATTCCACAGATAATACTATGGAAGAAGTTTTTGATTTAACACTTCCATCTAAAAAAAAATATGCTCAAAAACATGGTTATGATTTTTTAGCAATGAGATCTTTTGGTATTGATAAACAAAACAGATATAAACCAAGTGATATAGGATTTTTAAGAGCTCTTAGAACATTTGAAATGCTAGAAAGTTATGATTGTGTAATGTGGATCGATGCAGATTCTTTGGTAACAAATACTGATTATAAAATTGAAGATTTTTTAATTCCCGATAATCATGTTTTTTATGCATCATATGATTGGACTGGAAAATTTACATTAAGTGGTGGAAATTTTATAATTCAAAATACAGATAAAACAATAGAGTTTTTAAATTATTATTATAAAATTTCAAAACATTTTGAAGAAGAACAAACTACTTTAAATTATATTGCTTTTAAAAACCCAGAATTAAATTACATAAAAATTTTAGAACATAAATTTTTAGGATCTGTTCCTAGTATAGATCAATATACAACAAATGTTTGGGGAAGAAGACCCGATCCACCTTATCCGTGGAATAGAGAATCATTTTTAGTTCATGTAACAGGAATAGGAAATAAAGAAAGAATTGAAATTCTTAAAAAACATTATAATTCATTTTTATGAATAAACTTCAATTAAAAAACGTTACACTATATTCATACAATTGTGTTAATCCAATTAATAGTATTAAAGCTTTACTTTATAGTTCTAAAGATATAGATTTTGCAAAAATAATTTTAATAAGCAACACAAAACCAGAAAAAATACCATCAAATATTGAATTTGTAAAAACAGAATACACAACTCATAAAGACAGTTCTAAATTTACATATACAGATTTGCCATACTTAATAGAAACTGATTATTGTTTGGGTATACATGATGATGGATTTGTAATAAATCCACATCTTTGGGACAATATATTTTTTGAATATGATTACATTGGAGCTCCATGGAAATGGGAAGGAAGAAAAAATAGAGTTGGAAATGGTGGATTTGTTTTAAGAAGTAAAAAATTTTTAAATCTTATAAAAAATATATCTTTTTTAGGATTTTGTGATGATGGTGAACAAACTAACATGTATTATGATTATTTTATACAAAATGGATGTAAATACGCACCAGTAGAAATTGCTATGAAATTTTCATTAGAATCAAGAATACCAGAGTGTGAATACAATTTAAATAATTGTTTTGGTTTTCATGGCAAAGGAAACCCAGAGAGCGTTACAGTTCATGATGGTTTTTATCAACAATTTCAAGAAAAATGTAAATTATTGGATACAATTGAAATATGAATAAAAAATACATACTAATAAAACCAGAACAGTATTGTGGAATGGGTGGTTGTATATGGCAAGTAATACGTGCTATATATCATAATCCAAATATGCTTTATTATATTGATTTTACTGATAGCATTTATAATACTAAAAAAGGTGATAATGTTTGGGATTATTTTTTTGAACAACCACATGTAAACACATTTCCACAATCAAATGAAATTGAAAAAGTTGTAGGATTAATTTCAGAGCAAGATAGTGAATTTATTTGGATTAATACTGTTCCAAATACACCAGACGAGATATCAAAAAGAAGACTTAATTTTAATAATATTATTAACAATTATATTAAACTAAAACCACACGTTGAAGAAAAAATTAATAATTTTGTTAATTTAAATTTTAATAACAAAAAAATAGTAGGCGCACATTTTAGAGGAACCGATCATCCTTATAAAAAAAATATGGATGACTATTTTAAAATTATTGACCAAGTTATAAATGATTATGATTATATATTTGTTTGCACGGATTCAAATGAAAGATATGAAGCAGCTAAAAAATATTATGGTGCAAAATTGATTTCATATGATTCTTTAAGAAGTAATAGAGATGATACTCCATTACACATGCCTTGGTATGAACAAAGATGGACAAGAAATCCATCATTTGAATACCAATATAAAATTGCAGAAGATGTTATAATTGAATCACATTTATTATCAAGAGTAAATTTTTTATTTTGTTGTGCTCCATCAAATGTAAATTATTTTGCTAGATCTTTAAATCCATTATTGGAATCGGTAGAAATTTTATGAAAAAAATAGTTTATGTAACAGGTTGTTTAGGATTTATAGGTTCATATGTTACTCGTTTGTGCCTTGAAAAAGGTTGGTATGTTAAAGGTGTTGACAGCATAACGTATGCTGCTAATGAAGACTTATTGAATAACTTTAATCAATATAATAATTTTTCTTTTGTCAAATGCGATATTAATGACTTGAAGTTTTTGTATGATTGTGATTATATTATTAACACGGCAGCAGAAACACATGTAGGAAACTCTATTGCCAATAGTGATGAGTTTGTTAAAACAAATGTCAATGGAGTTCACAACATACTAAATCTAATAAAAAACTATAGACAAGAAACTTCAAAGGTTCCAACATTACTTCACTTTAGCACAGATGAAGTTTATGGAGATATAATTAACGGAGCACATGTAGAAACTGATTTACTTAAACCATCAAATCCATATTCAGCAACAAAAGCGGCTGCAGATATGATGATTATGGCATGGGGAAGAACATACAATGTCCCATACTTGATTGTTAGACCAACTAATAATTATGGAATTGGCCAATATGTTGAAAAATTAATACCAAAAGCATGCAAGCACATACATTTGGGTAGAAAAATACCAGTACACAACGATGGAACTCCTATTAGAACCTGGTTGCACGCAGAAGATACTGCCCGCGCAGTAATTGCTCTTATAGAGTCACAAGTAAGCAATGAGATTTATAATATTTCTGGTGGATTTGAACAGTCTAATATAGAAACTATTAAAAAAATATTAACTTCTCTATTGAAAACTAACGACTACAACATTGAGAAATATATTGATTTTTCTTATTCGCGTTTAGGACAAGATTTGCGTTATTCACTTGACGATAGTAAACTTCGTTCTCTTGGTTGGAAACCCATTAAAAACTTTGACAATGAGTTACCATTAGTCATTGAGTATTACAGGAAAAAATTTATATGGTAAAAGTTGCAGATTACATTGCTAAATTTTTAGAAAAAAAAGGAATACGTCACGTGTTCATGGTTACTGGTGGTGGTGCAATGTTCCTTAATGATGGTATTGCAAAAAGTAAAATTATAAAAGGTATCTTTAATCACCACGAACAAGCTTCTGCTATGGGAGCTGTGGGATATTCAAAATACACTAATGAAATTTCAGTAGTAATGCCCACTACAGGTTGTGGGGGAACTAATACAATTACTGGAGTTCTTGATGCTTGGCAAGATAGCAATAAGGTAGTTTTTATATCAGGAAATGTTAATAAAAAAGAAACAACCCACGGATTTTCAGTTCCTTTGAGAAAATTTGGAGTACAAGAAGCAAACATAGTTGATATAGTCAAACCGATTACAAAATATTCAGTAATGATTACTGAACCAAATACAATTGCTTATCATTTAGAAAAAGCATTTTATCTTTGTGAGTCTGGCAGACCGGGGCCAGTTTGGATTGATGTTCCTATGGATATACAGGGTAGTTTAATAAATGAATCCGAACTTATTCATTTTACCCCCGAAGAATCGTTTGTAAACGTAGATTGCTCTATTTTTGAAACTTACATTAAAAATGCAAAACGACCTATTGTAATTGCTGGTTATGGAATTCAACTAGGAGATGCCAAAAAACAGTTTGTAGAATTTATTGAAAAATACAATATTCCTGTGACATTTACTTACTTAGGGATCGATTTTCTTCCATCAGATCATCCTTTGTATGTTGGTAGATTAGGCACCAAAGGAGACAGAGCAGGAAATTTTGCTGTTCAAAATAGCGATTTGATAATATCGCTAGGAAGTAGTTTGAGTGTTTCTGTCACAGGGTTTAGATATGAAACTTTTGCGAGAGATGCAAAAGTGTTAGTTGTAGACATTGATCAACACGAACATAAAAAGAAAACTATACGAGTTGATGCTGAAATCAATACTGATATCAAAGTTTTTTTTGAACAAACAAAAAATATTGAGTACAAAACAAATCAAGATTGGATTGAAAAATGCATTGGATGGAGAAATAAATGGCCAGTATTTACTGAAAAATATAAAGATACCACAAATGGGATAAACATTTACTATTTTATAGAAGAACTTTCAAAGAAAATGAGTTCAGACAGTATAGTTATAAGTGATGCTGGTTCTGCTTATTATGCTACTTCGCAGGGTTTAAAAATAAAAAAACAACAAAGATATATCACATCAGGGGCACAAGCAGATATGGGATTTTCTATTCCAGCGGCTATAGGGGTTGCAATCGCATCTGATGTGAAAAAGAAAGTAATTGCTATTACAGGCGATGGCTCCTTTCAAATGAATTTACAGGAATTGCAAACAATTGTCAATTACAATTTACCAATCAAAATTTTTGTCTTAAATAATGGTGGTTATCTGTCAATTAGAAACACTATGGACAAATTTTTTGAAAGTCGTTACTTCGGGACTGATAAAAATTCTGGTCTTTCTTTTCCAAAAATTTTAAAAATTGCAAACGCATATGATATACCATATCATAAATTAGAAACTGGAGAAGATATTGATAAAAAATTGCTTGACATATTAAATGTTGACGGTTATTCTCTGACTGAAGTAATATGTCCTTTCAAACAAGATATGTCACCATCATCATCAGCAAAAATAAATTTTGAGGGAAAACTTGTATCACAGCCTTTAGAAAATATGAGTCCTTTTTTAAATGAGGAAGAATTTTTAAAAGAAATGATTATAAAACCAATTTAAGGAGATTAAATATGCCAGCAGACAGTAAAACAAAAAAAACAATTTTAACTTTAACGACAAATAAAACAAAAGGAATCAAAACAGTATTAGTTACTGCGTATGATTATCCTCAAGCAACGCTTGCTGATAGAGCTGGAGTAGATTGCATTCTCATAGGCGATTCTTTGGGAATGACAACTCTTGGCTATAAAACAACAATTCCAGTAACAATGGATGACATGATTAGAAGTTGTGAAGCCGTAAGTAAGGGAACTCAAAATGCATTTTTGATTGGAGATATGCCATATATGTCATATCAACCATCAAATCAAGTGGCTATTGAAAATGCTGGACGATTTATTGTTGCTGGTTGTGATATGGTAAAAGTAGAGGGAGCAATGATTGAAAGAGTCAAAGCAATTGTTGACTCTGGAATCATGGTAATGAGTCATCTTGGTCTGACTCCCCACACAAGAGCAAAATTGGGTGGTTATAGGGTACAAGGAAAAACAGCAGACCAAGCAGAAGTTATTTTAAATCAGGCTTTAAAACTTCAAGATGCTGGATGTTCTGCTCTGCTTCTTGAAGCAATGCCAAAAGAACCTGCTGCTATGATTGCCCGAGAATTAAAAATTCCTGTTTATGGAATTGGTGGAGGAAATGAAGTTGATGGTCAATTGGTAATTTTTCACGATCTTACAGGTCTTTTTTGGGAATTTAAATCAAAATTTGTAAAGCGTTATTGTGAAGCAGGAAAAATTATACAAGAGGCTTTGACTCAATATGCGGAAGAGGTTCGTTCTGGTGTATTTCCCGGACCAGAAAATTTTTATGAAATTAAAGAGGAAGAACTTGAAAAACTATTAGGGGATGACAAATGGAAGTATGAACAAGACCGTGTTGAAAACCATGCAAAACCAAATCATTGTGTTACTCCAATAACAGCAAATCCATCAGACATCAAAAGATAAATAAAAATTTAAATATGAAAATTTGTGTCACGGGTGCTAATGGTTATATTGGAAAAAGTCTTATATCAGGATTGAATAAAAAATACTCTATTACTGCTATTGCCCGTAATAATTTTGATATCACCGATTTAAAACAAACAATTGAGTGGTTTAGCAATAAAAAATTTGATGTAGTTATTCATACAGCAATTACGGGTGGTAGTAGACTTAAAGAAGATAATTCGGATGTTTTAGAAATAAACTTACGAATGCACTACAATTTGTTAGCAAACAGCGACAAATTTGATAAATTTATTTCGTTTGGATCTGGTGCAGAAATTTTTAATCCCAATACACCATATGGATTGAGCAAAAAAGTGATTGCAAATTCAATTAACCAAACATTAAATTGGTACAACCTTAAAATTTTTGCGGTATTTGATGAAAATGAATTAAATACTAGATTTATTAAAGCTAATTTACTTCATTATATTAAAAAAGAACCAATTATTATTCATAATAACAAACAAATGGATTTTTTTTATATGAAAGATTTAATTTCATTAGTTGAATATTATATTCAAAATAGTAATTTACCAAAAACGGTAGATTGTTCATATAAAGAAAAACATACTTTGATGGATATAGCAAACTACATTAATACATTATCTGATTACAAAGTTCCAATAATAGTGGAAGATTCAAACAAATTTGAACATTATTGTGGTACACACCATGGATTGTCAATAAATGAAATAGGACTTTTTGAAGGTATAAATCAAACAGCAAAAAAATTAATATGAAAAAGAAAGCATTAATAATTGGTGCAAATGGTCAAGATGCTTCTTACCTTGCAGAACTTTTGATTACTAAAAATTATGAAGTTCACGGAACTATAAGAAGAAATTCTGTACCAGAGTCTCAAACAACTAGAATTCAACATCTTCATGATAAAAAATTAATTACCTTACACTATGCAGATTTAACAGATGCACTGAGTATAGAAAGTACAATTCAAAAGATTCAGCCAGATGAAATTTATCATCTTGCAGCACAATCTCATGTTCAAATTTCATTTGAACTACCACAATATACTTTGGATGTAAATGGTGGTGGAACTTTAGCAGTATTAGAAGCTGTGAGAAGATTTTCACCACATTCAAAAATTTATCACGCAGCAACATCTGAAATGTTTGGAAATTCAAAAGATTTGGATGGTTACCAGCGCGAAACAACTCCAATGATTCCCGTAAGCCCTTATGGATGTGCTAAATTATACGCCCACACTCTATGCAGAAATTATAGTCAAGCATATGGTGTTTTTGCTTGTTCTGGAATTTTATTTAATCATGAATCTCCAAGAAGAGGAATTAACTTTGTAACAAATAAAGTAGCATTGCAGGTTGCAAAGATTAAAATGGGGTTGGCTGATAGGTTAGTATTAGGTAATTTGGATTCTTATCGTGACTGGGGTCACGCTAAAGATTATGTTGAAGCCATGTGGTTAATGTTACAACAAGAAAAACCAGAAAGCTATGTAATAGCTACAGGAGAAACTAGATCTGTTAGAGAAATGGTTTCTTATGTTTTTAATTATGCTGGTTTAGACCAAAGTAAATACGTTTTTAGCGATGAAAAGTATTATAGACCAGAAGAATTGCATTATTTGCGTGGTGATTCATCAAAAGCTAGAAATGAATTAAGTTGGAAACCAAAAATATCATTTAATCAAATGATGGAAGAGATGGTTGATTACTGGAGTGCAAAACTTAGTAATAAAAAAATTGATTTAGTCGAAATCTGAGTTATAATAATATTGTGAAAAAGCCAAAGAAAAAGAAAAACAAGCCATCAGATGATGATTATGTAGATAATCAAAAACTATATGATGCTCTTGTTGAATACAGTAAAAAAGTAAAAGAAAATGAAAACTCTGGAAGAAAAAAACCAAAGTTACCAGATTATATCGGTGAGTGTATTTTAAAAATAGCAAGCAGACTTTCTTATAGACCTAATTTTGCAAATTATCCGTATAGAGAAGAAATGGTATCCGACGCCGTTTTAAACTGCATAACCTATATTGACAATTTTGATCCTAAAAAGTCAACCAGCCCATTTGGATATCTAACCCAAATATGCTGGTTTTCTTTTGTTCGCATTATAAACAAAGAAAAAAAAGAAAAGTATGTTCAGTATAAGTTTGCAGAGCAACAAAACAACAAAGACTTTCAAAACTGGTTCAATGAAACCTATGCTGGTGTTGATATAGGCAGACGAGATTTTTTTGGTTTAACTGATCTGGATATGGAAAGATTTGATGAAATGTGTGCCCCCAAAAAGGGAAAGAGAAAAAGAAAAAAGAAAAAAGAACTTTTTGACATATGAAAGCCGTTATTATAAATGATACCCATTTCGGGTATAAAGCAGATTCCTCAATTGTAATGGAATATTTTCTTTCTTTTTTTGAAAAACAACTTTTTCCATATATGGTTGAAAATAAAATTAAAACCATATTCCATCTTGGAGATTTGTTTGACCGAAGAAAATATATTAACTTTAAAACTTTAAATCAAGTTCGTGAAAGATTTTTTGAACCTCTGAACGAGTATGGTATCAGATGCCACATCATATGTGGCAATCACGATACATTTTATAGAAATACAAATAAAGTAAATTCTTTGGATGAACTTGCAGGACATTATTTTAACTGGTCAGTTCACTCCGAGCCAAAAGAAATTGATCTTGAATATGGCAAGGTAGCACTCCTTCCATGGATCAATCCAGAGAATGAATCTGAAGCAGCAAAATTTTTACAAGAAAGTACATCCACAATTCTTCTTGGTCATTTAGAATTGTGTGGATTTCAAAGCATTCGTGGAGTATTTGTGGAGCAGGGATATGACTCTAAGCACTTCGACAAGTTTGAGTATGTTCTTACTGGGCATTATCATGTTAAGTCTAGCCGGGATAACATCCATTATCTCGGTACGCAATATCAGATGGCTTATTCGGATGTGTGGGAAGAGAAGGGCTTCCATGTCTTTGATTTCAAGAACCGCACTCTTGAATTTGTACAAAATCCAGAAAAGCTTTTCTATACGCTTGACTATAACGAAGACTCTACGGAAAAATTAAATTATGCTGAGTACAAAGACAAATACGTCAAAATTTTTATCAAAAACAAAACTAAGCAAAATCAGTTTGAAAAGTATATCGACAAATTTTATGAAGCTGGAGTGGCAGAACTACAAATTGCAGAAGAAGTAAGTGCAAACCCACAGCTTGTGGCTGTTGATATTCATAAAGATACCCTTCAACTTCTCCACGAAGAACTGGAAACAATTAATGAGAAGTCCGTCAACAAGAATACACTTGCAGAGATCATAAACTCGGCATATAATAGTGCCTTGTCAAAGGATGAAGAATGATTGAATTTGTCTCGGTAAAAATTAAAAATTTTGGTTCGTTTGGAAACAATTTTACTGAAATTAAACTGAATACAAACAAGACTACCTTGGTCACGGGGACCAACGGAAATGGCAAATCCTTCGCCCTGCTTGACTCCCTGTGCTTCGGTTTGTTCGGCAAGCCATTTCGCCCAATCAACATTCCGCAGCTTGTAAACAGCATTAACGCCAAGCAATGCGTGGTTGAAATAGAGTTTAAGAGATCCAATTCGACTTATTTGGTTCGGCGTGGACTAAGTCCAAAGATGTTCGAAATCTACAAAGACGGCGAAATGCTGGATCAGCATGCGAAGTCTAAGGATTACCAAGAACACTTTGAAGAACATATTCTGGGGTTTGATTATGCTGCCTTTAAACAGGTTGTAATTCTAGGTAAATCAAACTTTGTTCCTTTCATGCAATTGACTCCAGCAGAAAGAAGAAAAATTATTGAGGGTTTGCTAGACCTTGATATTTTGGCAGACATGAACCAATATGTAAAAGGACATCTTGGTTCTTTGAAAGTAGAAATTGCAGAAAATCAATCTTTGTTAAAAATTGCACACGAAAAGATCAAGTCCCAAAAAGAGTTTATCGAACAGGTCAAAAGCCATAATGCAGACGACATAAAGGCAATTGATGAAAAAATTCAATCCTTTGAAGCAAATGTAAAGTTGAGCAAATCTGAAAAAAAGGAACATCTTGATCAACTAGAAAAAATGACTGCGGAGCAAGAAAAACACAAAAAAACAATTCAGTCTTTGAAAGATGTGCCTCTGATGCTTGCAAAAACTGAAGCTCTTGAAATTACCTTGAAGGAAGATATACAATCTCTTAAAACATCCGCAAAATGCAAATGCTGTGGTCAAGAACTTCCAGAAAAACAGAAACAAAAACATATTCAAGAAAAAGAAGCAAAATTAGTAGAGTGTCAGAATGCAATAAAAATTGCTCAAGACAAAAATCAAAAACTCACTTATGCTCAATCGGAATATGAAACTTACAAAACAAATATTCAAAGCATAAATGACGATATCGTTGGAATGAATTATAGAATCGGTAATGGTGAAGAAAACATAAAACGTTTGCAAAAAGAAAAACAAGACAAAGAGTGTTCGAGTAATATAACTTCTCTCGAAGATAGTTTGATTAAATCTGAATCTGAAAAACAAAAAATATCGAACAAACTAGAAAATTGCATAAATGATCAAATTCACTACGATGTTGTCTACGATATTCTCAAAGATGGTGGCCTCAAGAGCCGAATCATCAAACATTACGTTCCAATCATCAATGGACTTGTCAACAAATTCCTTGCAAAACTCAACCTCTACGTCGATTTCAACATCGATGAGGAATTCAAGGAAACAATCAAATCCAGATACCGAGATGAATTTTCATATTCCTCTTTCTCTGAGGGAGAGAAACAGCGTATCGATTTGGCCATACTGTTGACTTGGCGAGAAATTGCAAAGATGAAGAACAGCTTGAATTGCAATCTGTTAATCTTTGACGAAATTCTTGATTCGTCATTAGACGCAACTGGAACCGAATCATTCCTCAAACTATTAAACAAAATGAAGAGTAAATGTTCTATCTTCATCATAAGCCATAAAGCAGATTCTTTGGCTGATAAGTTTGATTTACACATGCATTTTGAAAAGAAAAATAATTTTTCTAGAGTTAAGGTGCAAATCTAAATATTAATAAATGTTTAGAGGAAAATATAAATCTAAAAACGTTTTTGGAGATAATATACTTTATTCTCGCGGTGATGTAATATTGGACCAAGGAAAAGTATACGAATGTGTGGAAACTACGTCGGGAAGTCCAATTCAATTTCCCAAAAAATGGAAAATTACTGCGGTATCAAATCCATTTCACGGACCAAGCCCACCGATAAATCCGATAGAAAATCAAATATGGATTAGTGATTCCGGAGTACAATACATTTATTTTAAAGATCCAAATGGATATCAGTGGATTGAAACTTGATTTGTATAATTTAGGAGATATATTGTAATTATGAATGAAGACAGTTTTGAGAAGTTTACTAACCGTAGAAAGAAAAAGCCGTCCAACTTTGGACGCAAACAAGAAAACCGTAGCAAGCGTGGAAACCGTCATGAGCAAAAGCAACAGCTCAATGATATGATTTATAAAAAGAAAGATAATTATGACAACTGTGACTAAAATGAGACTATCAAAAGAAACATTTTCTCTACTTAAAAATTTTGCTGAAATCAACTCCAACATCCTAATCAAACCGGGTAACAGTATCAAAACCATGTCTGCTGGTAGAAATATCTACGCAGAGGCAAAAATTCAAGAGGAGTTTGATACTGAGGTTGGTATTTGGGATTTGAATAAGTTTTTGGGTGTGATCAGCATGTTTTCAAACCCAGATCTAGAGTTCAATGATCAATACGTTGATATTTCTAATGGTCGCTCTTCTGTTCGTTATTACTATTCAGAAGCTTCTTTGCTGACAGTTCCAAATAGAGAAATAAAAACTTCAACTCCCATTGTGTCATTTGATCTTGATGAAAACGATTTGAACGAAATTCTTAAAGCATCTCGCATTCTTCAGGTTAGTGATGTAAAAATTTTGGGTGAAGATGGTGTACTTAAAATCATTGTAGATGATTCTGCTAACACCACCTCAAATAGTTTTTCAGTTGTTATTGACGAAAACTATTCGGGACCAGATTATGAAGGTAAGATAAATGTGTCTGAGATTAAGTTCATGCCAGGTTCATATAATGTTGAACTAACAAACTCAATTATTTCTAAATTTACTCATAAGTCTCAAAACTTGTTCTATTACATCGCAATAAACCGAGGTTAATGTGACTGACGTTAATAGTGTGCTTTGGGTCGAAAAGTATAGACCCAAGTCTTTGTCTGATTGTATTCTTCCTATTGACCTTACCGCAGTATTTAATGGCATGGTCAAGGAAGGTACAATACCTAACATGATGTTCTATGGCAAGGCTGGCACGGGCAAAACTACGGTTGCCCGTGCCCTTGCCAAAGATCTTGATTCTGAATATATTCTAATCAATTGCTCAGAAGAGAATGGTATAGATACTCTTCGTACTAAAATTCGTCAATACGCTTCTACAGTTTCTTTGAATGGAAACATGAAGATTGTTATTCTTGACGAGTTTGATTACGCAAATACCCAGTCAATTCAACCAGCTTTGCGTGGAGCTATTGAAGAGTTTCATGCAAATTGTAGATTTATTCTAACATGTAATTACAAAAACAGAGTAATTGAACCTCTGCATTCAAGATGCACGGGAATAGATTTCACGGTACCGTCATCCGAAAAAGCGCAGATTGCAAAATCTATGCTTTCTCGTATTGAATATATACTTACAAATGAAAAAATTCCATACGAACAGTCTGTTATTGCAAATCTTATCAAAAGGCATTTCCCGGATCTTCGTAGAATTATCAATGAGTTGCAGAAGTATTCTTCTTCTGGAAAAATTGATGTTGGGGTGTTGGCACAGAGCAGCTGTGAATCGTACAAAGAACTGATCGGATACATGAAAGCAAAGGACTTTGCTTCTTGCCGTAAATGGGTTGTGCAGAATTTGGATCTAAACACCACAGAGTTCTTTAAAAAGCTTTATAATGAACTCTATACAGCACTAAAACCAAATTCAATCCCGCAGGCAATTCTTTATATTGCAGAATACCAATATAAGGCCGCATTTGCAGCAGATCAAGAAATTAATACTATGGCTCTTGTGGTTCAGCTGATGATGGATTGTGAGTTTAATTAATGGAACTTAAAGACTATTTAAACAGCATCAATCACGATAAAAAACCACTTTTAGACGAAGAAGAAAACGTTTCTAAGTATCTTGCATTTGTGGTAAACAAATGCATGTCTTATTTTAATGATACCATTTTTTATGCCAATGAGATGAATTGTAACCCTTGGATATATAAAAAGTGTCAATTTGATTTTTATAGATTTGGTGTGCGTAAAAAGAAAAGATATTCACCGTGGCTAAGAAAAGAAGAAGATAACAATATAGCAGTAATTAAAGAAGTTTTTGGATATAGCGAAACCAAAGCCAGAGAAGTGCTAAATATTATTAGCCCACAAGACATGGACAAACTAAAAAAGTCCTTGGAAAAAGGTGGCCAAAAAACTTAATAAAGGTGAGTTATGTCGGAAGCTTCGGATAGAATTTTTAATAATGTTGGTATTCATATCAAACTATTGGATGAAGAGGATTTCATGGTTGTGCGTGAAACCTTATCTCGTATAGGGGTATCTCCAAAAGGTAAAAAAGTATTATATCAATCATGCCATTTGATTCATAAAAATGGTGTATACGTGCTGGCACATTTTAAAGAACTTTTTGCTTTGGATGGATTGCCTTCAAACGTATCTGAAGAAGATATTAAAAGAAGAAATGCAATCGCACAATTACTTGAAGATTGGGAATTACTTGAAATTATCGACAAGGATAAAATTAAAGATAGATTACCAATCAATGCTCTAAAAATTATTCGTTATAGTGAAAAAGATGACTGGGAATTGATACCAAAATTCAATCCCGGTTCTTTGCGTAAATTTTTTAATTCATAAGGATTACAATGTACAATTTAACTTTAAGCATGATCGTTAAAAACGAGGCACCAAATATTGAAAGATGCCTCGAATCGGTATCACCGTTTATCAATTATTACATTATATGTGATACTGGATCAACAGATAACACAAAAGAAATTATCAAAAACTTTTTTGATAAAAAAGGCATTCCCGGAGAAATTCATGACCACGAATGGTCAGATTTCGGAACAAATAGATCAAAGGCTCTTGAGCTTTGCTTGGGCAAAACACAATGGGCGTTGATGATTGATGCAGATGATTTTATCACCGGAACCTTGCCAGTTGATAAATTTGATTTAAATCTTGACGGTTATGTTGTAAAAATAAAAAGAGGGCCCTTTGAATGGTATCGCGCCCAAATATTCAACGTTGGAAAGAAAAAATGGTGGTACGAAGAACCATTGCATGAATACGCTTGCTGCGAGCAACCCATGAACATTCAACGCCTAGAGGGTGATTATGCATGGGAAGTAAGAACCGAGGGTTGCCGATCCAGAGAAACCAACGGCGATGACCGTGAAAAATACAGACGAGATTATCACATCCTAAAGAAGTACATCGATGAAAATCCAGATCAACCAAGAAAACAATTTTATTTGGCACAATCGGCTTTCGATGCTCACATGTTTGATGTTGCTGAAGTAGAATATGAAAAGCGAACTAAGATGGGAAACTGGATCGAAGAAGTATTCTACTCATGGATGCGGGTGGGAATGTGCAGAGAGATTATCGGTAAGCCGGTAGAACAAGTAATTGATGCGTTTATGAATGCATATGAAACTTTACCATCTAGAGTAGAACCTCTTTATCATATGTCATGCATTTACAGAAAGCATGGTAGAAATAAAAATGCTTTCATCATGGCAAATATGGGCTTAAGTATTCCGATGCCAACGGATCACATTCTATTTGTTGATACTGCAAATTATTTGTGGGGCATTCTTGATGAAGTTGCGACTACAGCAGCACATGTAGGAAAGCATCATATGGGTTTGGCCGCATGTGAAAAACTTCTTGCTGAACCACATTTGCCAGCAGAACACAGAGAAAGAGTAGCAAATAACAAAAATTTATATGCTAAAATAATTCAAGAGTGGCAACAAAAAATGTTAGAACAGCAATCAAAAGTCCTAGAAAATGTTAAAAATACAGCAAACAAAACAACATTGACTTTTGATCCAAACAAAGTCGCAGTAACCCTTTAAAAAATCATAAATACTTAATAATGACCTAGCATATAGGTCATTATTTTTTAAAAATGTATCCAGAAAATTATGACATCATTGCAGTTCAAGGAGACACCATAAGGTGGTCTAAATTTTTTATTGATGAAAATACTGGAACTACTTTTAATTTTAATTCAAATTATAATGTAGAATTAAGTGTAAGAAATGGATATTATCCAGCTACTTTAATAGCTTCTTATAGTAAACAAATTTTACCCGGAATGACATTGACATCTCCGGGTGGACTTACTGGTGGAATAGGTGTTGCATCCGGAACAACTGGAGGGACTTGCAATTTTTGCATTGGTTGGAGTTTTTCAAACGAAATGCCAACGGATAGAATGTGCAAATATGATTTTAAGGTTAATAATCAGAGCACAAATACAATCACTACTTTATTAAGAGGCAATATTCAAATATTACCTCAAGTAAATTACATACAAAACTTACCGTAAATTACATACAAAGTTAACAAAAAATAATGTTCTTCGGAAAGAACAAAACATCCTTAAAATTAGTCAAACAGCACCCAGAATTGCTGCTAGGTTGTGATTATCACATTATTGAAAATGCAGTAAATCCCAAAAAAATTAAGATCGGATCTGGAATAACTCAACTTTATTTAAAAAATGAAGAAGGTGAAGAATATTTAATTGAAGGTAACTCTTCAAAAATTAAAGAATATTTTGCACCAAATATGAGTTATAATTTTTTAAAAGGAAGAGTGTATAGAGCTAAACGTCCTTTTGGTAATATATTACAAAATGCTTTATTAAAAGAAATATCTTCTTGTAATTACGATGAAAAATATCAATTGGGGCATGGAGTAAGCGAACATTATTTTATACAAAAATTTAATAATAAAATAATAAAACTATATGGTAATTCTAACCAAATTAAAAATTTATTTGAAGAAGTAATAGAAAACAAAGAACCAAAAGAATCAAAAAAAATAATTACTAAACCAAAAATTGAAGTAATTGAAAAAGTAATAATAAAAGAATCAATTCCCGTCGTAGGTTCTCAAGGAATAAAGGGAGATAGAGGTGAAACTGGTTTACAGGGGCCCGAAGGCAAGGCCGGACAAATTGGACCAATGGGCCCCAAAGGAGATGTTGGTCCAAGGGGAGCAAAAGGAGATAGAGGAGAGAGGGGGGAATCTGGAAAAAATGGATCAGTCGGACCTATTGGTCCCATGGGGCCAGAAGGACCACAAGGAGTTGAAGGAAAACAGGGACCTCAGGGATTAAAAGGAGAAAGAGGAGACCAGGGAATTCCGGGTCCAAAAGGTGATTCGGGAATACAGGGTCCCAAAGGAGAACGCGGAGAACAAGGAGAACGCGGAGAACAAGGAGAACGCGGAGAAAAAGGAGAACGAGGAGAAAGTGGGCTCCAAGGTCTACCAGGTCCGCAGGGAATACAGGGTCCAAAAGGTGATCCTGGAAACGATGGTCCAATTGGTCCACGTGGACCAAAAGGGGATGCTGGAGAAACCCCAGTAATTAAAACCGAATATCCATTAAAATTAGAAAATGGAACTTTGTATTTTGAATCTGAAAAATTTACAAAAGTTTTAAAAGACATTGGAAGTAAAGATATTCAAAATGTAATAAATAAACTTTACTCAATGTCTTCGTCTGGCGGCGGAGCAGTCGGTATTAAAGAAAATGGAAATTATGTTTTAAAATCTGTAAATGATATAAATTTTACTGGTAATGGTGTAACGGTAAACAGAACTGGTAAAGATATTACTGTAAATATTGCTGGTGGTAGCAACATATCAGTAAAAGGTACTGTTGGATCATTGCAGTTTGCAAATAGTGCAGGAAATGATCTTGAATTCGCTACAGATCTTAAATATGATTCGGATACAAATGCTCTTGAAGTTCCTGCAATTTTAAAATTAACTCAAAATTCTGGACCAGGATATGTTGAATTTCCAAATGGAACAACTCAAGGAACAGCTTCACTCAAATTTACATATAATACTACGGCACCATCTGGTGCAACTTTGGGCGATAGGTGGATGGATTCGGATAATGGAATTGAATATATTTACATAAATGATGGAAATTCGAATCAATGGGTGCAACCAACAAATACTGGTGGATCTAGCACAACTTCAATATCAATTCTTGCAACCACCGCTGTAACAGGTGCCACTTACGCAGCACTGCCCACAGATTATTACATCGGTGTAAGTTATGCTGGACCAGCAACAATAACACTTCCAGCCAACCCAGAAACCGGGAGAGAAATAGTGGTAAAAGACGAATCAGGAAATGCGGGTGGTGGAGTCTCCCGTCAAATTACTATTGTGGGAGCCACCGCAGCACACACAATTGACAATCAAAATTCAGCTATAATTAATCTAGACAATGCCGGGTTACATTTCATTTACAGAAATGGATGGAGAATAATATGAGTTATCTTTTTAACAATCAAACGGGGTTTGTACCAACAGCAAAAGATTCCTTTGAGAGATTGCGTGTATCGGAACCATTTACTCTCTTCGACTCTTCTCACCGTTATCGTGATAACGGCTTATGGTCAACTGGAGCAACTGGAGGGGCAACCGCAGGATTTAATGCAAACGGTGGATTGGGAAGAAATCAGCAGATAACCCGTAAATGAGATAAATATTAACATATGCCACTAGATTTTCCAACATCACCGACACTCAACGAAATTTATACCTTTGGTGGTCGTTCGTGGATTTTTAACGGTACTGCTTGGGATGTTTATAGTAGTGGAAATACGGGTCCAACGGGTCCTCAAGGAAACACTGGAGCCACTGGTCCTACAGGAGCAACAGGAGCAACAGGAGCAACTGGTCCGCAAGGAAACACTGGGGCAACAGGTGCCACAGGTCCTCAAGGAAACACTGGTCCAGTGGGTGATTATGTCATTTCTATTCGCGGTCTTACTGGTGCTGTTGGCATTACCAATGGCTCTGGAATCGGTCTGTCTGTCTCTGGAAACACTCTGACTGTTTCGAATACTGGTGTTTTGAGTATTGATGGGACTACTGGTGCAATTACGAATGTTGCTCGCAAAAATATTGACAACAATTTTAGTGCCCCACAAACAATTAATGCATCTGGAGCTGTATTTGGAATTTATGACACTTTAAATAGCGCGGGCGTTACGATTGATCCGGTTGCAAATGATATTATTTGGACAAATGGATTAAATCAATCAACTCTTGATTTTAATCCTCAAGGTCAAGTTGTAACTTTACCAAATATTACAACAACTCTTGCAGGGCTTTCTGGAACTCAAACATTTGGTGGAACAAAGACATTTAATGCCCTGACAAACTTTGCTGCGGGAATCAGTGCAGCAGGAGGAACTTTCAGCGCACTCACAAGATTCACTGCGGGGATTAGTGCTGCTGGTGGAATGACTCTCGCGGGATCTTTTCAAGGTTCCACCGCGACATTTGGTGGAAGAATAAATTGTAGTGCAGGAATAAGTGCAAGTGGATCTATTTTATTGAACAATACTTCAATAATAACAGTTGATACCTATAATACAAGTGCACCCGGATTAAGAGTACTACAACCACAGAATAGTATAAATCCATCTGAATTATCAACATATGGAATAGAAATATATCCTAATAATGAAGTTGGATATGATGAAGCTGCGAGTGCAGTTATTAAAGCAGTTGGAGCATCGGATGATGGTGGATATTTTGTTAACAATTTAATTCTTTCTACACAATATATTTCTTCGGGTCAAGTGGGCGGTTCTATACTTATAAGACCAAAAGATGTTTTGGCACTTGAGATTGATTCAAATGTAGTTTTTTCTAGTGTTCCATTTTTGGCTGGAGTTACTGCAACTTTTGCAGGAAATATAATAGGAAAATTAGTAAATTCTATAAACGGAATTACTGGAGCAGTAAATATTGCTGCCGGATCAAATATAACAATAACACCATCCGGTCTTACTTTAACAATTGCTTCTACTGCAAGTGGTGGTTTTTCTCGTTCAATAAACACAATAACGTCATCTACTACAGCAGGTTCTACTGCAAATATAGATTATGTGTATAATGGAAATACATCTGGAAATATAAATTTAACTCTCCCCACGGCAGTTAGCAACACAAATAGATATACAGTTAAAAATTCCAATATCGGAATACTAACAGTTTTAACAACTTCATCGCAAACAATAGATGGTGTTACTGCTTATGCTTTGTCAAAACAATATCAAGCAATTGATTTGTTAAGCGATAACTCTAATTGGTTTATAATATAACGGAGAAACTATGGCTTACAGTTCATATAGCCCAAATGATTACGTTCTTCCCGGCGTTGCACAATCAGAAAATCCTTCTCAACTAGATACAATTATTTTTACGGATTTTAGTCAAGGAATTGCCACTTCAGCAACAATTCCTGCTCAGGGTGGAGTTATATATGCTGCAACAGCAAACGGTGGAGCGATAACAAATAATACTCAAGCCCATATAGAAGCTTTTGGAATAACCGCTTGTTCTGGAGTTATATCAATATCTACAGGAACAACGAGCAATGCTACAGGTTATACTGTAGTATATACCAGTCCATTTATTATTCCCGGTTTATCTACACCCGGCTCGGGAAAAATATCAAAGTATGAAGTAGAAACTTTGGTAAGAACTGATTCTACAATACACGGAGACTCACCAACAACAAACAGAGGATTTTATCGTTTTGGGCTACAAAGTAGCATAACTAATACTGTTTCTGCTGATGGAGTTTATTTTGAATTTCTTTGTGACGGAACTACAACGGATACAACATGGAATATAGTATTTCGAAAAGATGGAACACAGTCAAGAGCAGATACTACACTTACGGTTTCAGCCAGTAAAACATATAGACTTTATCTTTGTGTGGAAGTTAATAGTGCTGGTACTATTACTACAACTTATAAAGTTAAAAATGTTACTGATAACTCTTCGGTAGAGGGAACAGCATCGCCATCAAGTTCATCTCATTATCCAACAGGATCAGCAGATTACATGGGAATGGTTTGGACAAATTCAAAAATTACAACAACGTCTACAACTGCAAGATTGTTGTTTTTAGATTATATGGGTTGTAGAATAAGAAGGGAGTTGAACAGAGAAATTCTGTTGTATTCTTAATATGGCATATTCAGCAACATCATTAAATGATCCTATATTATCAAATACCTCTCAGAGTGAAAATCCAAATCAATTAGATTTGTTATATTTTACAGATTTTGTACAAGGTGTTGCTACTTCAAACAATGGTCCAGGAATTGATGGAACACCGTTTTATCTAAGTCAATTAAACAGCACAATTTCAAGAACTGCAGCAAATACAACAGAATATGGACAATCAAATGGTCATGGAATTCTTAGTATGGATGGAACTTCAACTCCAAGTGCGTTTCAAATAATTCAAACAAGTGGAATTCATATACCGGGATTAATACAACCTTCTTCTGGTTTAAAAACCAAATATGAAGCAGAAACAGCAATATTTGTAACAAATAATATATACGGTTCTGCGGTTCAGTATGGTTATTTTAGATTTGGTTTTGCAAATAGTGCATCATCTCCAAGTGATGGAGTTTATTTTCAATTTTGGGTGAATGGTGTTAGTGATCCCGAATTAGGATACTTTGTAGACAGTACACCAATAAATACCACATGGAATATTGTTTGGCGTAAAGATGGAACGAGTAGTTCATACGATACTGGAGTTTTAGTAGAGTTTCAAAAAATTTATCAACTGTATCTTGGAATAGAACAAGATTCTGCTGGAAATTTTATAACTACTTATTCAATAAACAACAAAACAGATTCTGTAAAAACATCAGGAACCGCATCTCCATCTAGTAATTCGCATTATCCAACAGGAAACTCTGATTACATGACTATTTTTTGGATTAATCTTGGAATAGGTGGTGGTGCAGGATATCCGGGTGTATCTCCAAAAATTCTTATGGATTATATAGGCGCAAGAATAAGAAGACCACTTACAAGAGAAATACTACTCTATAGTTAAAGGAAAAAAATGCCAAGATTTTTATCTATCGTAAAATTTTCTGACCCACAATGCCAAGAATCAAAAATGTTTGACTTTCCTGAAAATGAAAGATTCATATACTTTGGATTAATTGCCCAAGATAATACGAGATGCATAGTTCAAAGTTTGAGCAGTGGAAGAATTATGCCTTATTTGGTTTCGACATTATTTGAAGAAGTAGATCCAGTTGACTTTTAACTTTTTTGTAGTATAATATCTGTATGCTAAAAGTTTATAAGATCTTTCCAGACGCACAAATTCCAAATTATCAAACCCGTAAAGCAGCCTGCTTTGATTTGGCTGCTTATCTTCCAGCTGCTTCAACTGTAAGAATCTGGGCAGGTAAAACCCAAAAAGACTATGATGTTCAGCATGATGGAGAAAATGGTAAAAATTACATAACCATTGTTCCACAGGAAAGAGCCCTAATTCCCACAGGTCTCATTTTCGATATCCCGGAAGGTTATTCTATAAGACTTCATCCAAGGTCTGGTATGGCTTTGAAGTATGGTTTGGTCTTGGCAAATTGTGAAGGAGTGATTGACGAAGATTATGTCAATGAAACTCAAATCATCGTTCTCAATACTTCAGATGAAATTATGAAAATCTATCATGGCGACAGAATCGCTCAAGGTGAACTAGTTCGTTATGAACAGGCAGATATTGAAGAAACTTGGGAACTTCCTACCCAGAAATCAAACCGAGTCGGTGGGTTCGGAAGTACCGGAAGATTCTGATTTCTTCTTGGGCCACTTGATTGATTTAAATTCTTTCCAAGCAAACCAGAATACAACTGCGCAAATTATAACATACCAAAAGCTCCATTCTGATGCTTGGCTTGGTGTGCCAAAGAATGGTTCCTTCAATACACTATGAATTGGGTTTCCTTGTTTGTCTAAAGGAGAAACAATCTGTGGTGTTGTGCAGGAGGCCAGAAAAAGTAGTGCTAGAAGATATTTCATGATTTATTTCCTCCTGCTGCTGTGCCGAAGTAGAACCCGACGACCGCTAATAAAACTTGACGGTTCTCTTCAGCAAATAAATATCCGGGAATTTCCACAAAATATTTACGAGTTGTTTCTGGAATCAAACCAAAGAAACTTTCAGGTTGCTTTTGAGTAAACTCTGCAAATGTTGAAATTCCAAAGAATGGAAGGACAAATGGTGCCGCAACGACTGCAAAAAGGCATGCTAGAACTATTAACTGTCTCACTCCTTTGCCTACGTCAAGTGGCACTCGTTGGGCTGCTTTATCTTGGTTATCTGTTGTTTGTTTGTTGGCCTCAATAGCCATTTTAAACATGTCTTTTTGGTCTTGGGCTCTTTGCGCCCAGTAACGGAATAGGAATCCCGTGACTCCTCCACCAAGCAAAGATATTAATTCTGTAGGCATATTAGTTCCTTTGTTGAGATAATTGAATTTCTATAGAATCACGCAAATGTTCAAAAATTTTAATTGCAGATTCTTGGTTTTCGCTTAAAATTTTAAAATCTTGATGCCATTGAATTAATATAAACCCTATATTGGCCCCTTTATTTTTTAACGGCAAACAAGCATACTGTGATACATTTTCATCTTCAAAAAATCCTTTAACGTAACTATCTGGAAAAGTAGCGATATGATGAACTGTGCTTTTATTTTCTACAACCTTGGTTAATAAGGGAATATACATTGAACATAAGTTTCCTTTTAATTTCGCCACCTGAGAAACATATCCTTTGTGAGTGGATTCATGCGTAACTGAAAATTTACGCATTGATATACCATCCATCGTATATTCTCCATTATGAAATTGAATTATACTTGCTCGCATGGCTTTAGTATTAATTCTAAGTTCAGTAAGCAATTCATGAATTTCTGTATGAATTTCTATAAAGTTATCTGTTTTTTCTTTAGACTTCCAAAATTTTGCAATACCCCATCCAATGCCCAAAATTCCCATGACTGCGAGAGAAATGCCTTCTATTACTTTAATGGGGTCGATCATGGATAGGTACATCTTTGTAAACTCCAATGTGTCTTAATATTTATATTCTTGACACTCCATTAAAAGGTGGTATATTGAACAACCATGACTAGAGATGAACTATTTGCCTTACATACTAAAATTTGCACAGAAGCCAAGGAATTGATGGAAAAAAAGAACAATGACTATGCTTCTACCGCAGATCCGTTCATGAACTTCAGACGAGCGGAATATCTTGGGTTTTCAACAGCAGAACTCGGGGTTCTTATTCGAATGACGGATAAAATGTCAAGAATCTCTACTTATTTGAACCGTGGAGAACTTTGTTTGAAAAACGAGAGCGTGTACGACGCAATCGTTGACATTATCAATTATAGTGTTATCCTTGCAGGATTGCTTAAGGACAAAGACGCAAAGAAATGAAATTTTATACTGCCTGCGCTCTAAAGGGCAACAAGATACTTGTCCGAGGTTATCGCAATGGTGTTCGGTTTACGGACACCGTTGCGTTTAAACCTTCTCTGTACATCAAAACAGATAAAGACAGCAAGTATAGGTCGCTGAATGGTGTCAAGGTTAAGCGTATGATCTTTGACACTCTTTATGATTGCAGACAGTTTCTTGACCAATACAGGGATTTAGATGATTGCCCGATTTATGGAAACACTGATTTTCTCACTCAATATCTCATGGAGACTTATGAGGCTGAGGTGGAATACGATCTTTCCAAGATCAAAGTCGCATACCTAGACTTGGAGTGTGAGAGCGAAGACGGGTTTCCTGATTTGGACAACCCGAATGAAAAAATCAACCTGATTAGCATTCGGGTTGATGGTGCTACTTATGTCATAACTTCAAAGCCAGTTGATCTTCCCGACTGTAAAGTAATACTTACAAGTTCAGAAAAGGAACTGATCAAAAAAACCTTTGAAGTCTTGGCAAAAGAAGATGTTGACATTATTTCTGGGTGGAATATTAAACTCTTCGATATGCCCTATATAATAGGTAGGGCTAAACTCTTCTTTGACGAGAAGGAAATTCAGGAGTGGTTGCCTTTTGGTTTGATGAAGATGCGGGAAACGGATATCGGAGGAAAGGTCTATAAGATCTATGAATTTCCTGGATATACGATTCTTGATTACATGGATCTGTACAAAAAGTTCTCCGGAACGAGTCAAGAAAGTTACGCTCTAAATTTTATTGCAAAGGCGGAACTGGATGCTCAAAAACTTGATTACAGCGAGTATGGGTCACTTCGGGAGTTTTACCGCAATGATTTTCAAAAGTTTGCGGAGTATAACGTCCAAGATGCAATCTTGGTTGAACAGCTTGACAATAAGCTCAGACTGATCGACCTTGCGGTTTCTATTGCATACGAAGCCAAGATAACATTTGATACGGTTTTCTTTGCAACACGCATCTGGGAAACCATTTGCTGTGATTATCTGTTTAAACAGAGCATAATTCCACCGTTAAAACGGAGTTATGCCAAAGACGATCAATTTATTGGTGCCTATGTAAAGGATGTTACTCCGGGTCTCTACAAAAACATTGTAAGCTTCGATGCTACAAGTCTGTATCCCAGCATTATCATGCAATGGAATATTTCACCAGAAACTTGTGAAAATAGTGATTCTTCACTTAATGCTGATGACTTCTTGAAAAACAAAAGAGCCAGCATCCCAGATATTATTGAGGATGCTGAAAGCAGATCATGCTGCCTTGCCTGTAATGGTTCAATGTTCACTCGTAATGTAAAGGGATTTATACCCGTTCTTATTGAAAAAACATTCAACCAAAGAAAAGAAGCAAAGTCTAAGATGATTGATCTTGAGAGGGAATACGAAGCGACAAAGAATCAAGATCTGTTGCCACGCATTGCCGCGCTTAAAATTCGTCAGTCAGTTAAAAAAATTCTTGCAAACAGTCTCTACGGCTGTTTGGGCAATCCCGCATTCGTTTATTCCGCACCGCATCTGGCAACAGCGGTTACAGTAACGGGACAAGTTATTATTCGTAAAGCAGAAAACTGCATGAATGAGTACATTCAAAAAATTACTAAAACTGACAAAGACTATGTCATCGCAGTTGACACTGACTCCGTATATTTGAATCTAGATCCGATAGTGGAACAAATTTCCAAGAAAACAAAGATTCCAGATATCACAGAGTTTATCAATCAAGTTTGCGAGCAGAAGATCCAGCCTGAATTTAAAAAAGAGATGGAACTGCTTGCATATACTCTGGGTTGTCCGGAGAATAAGATCTTCTTCAAGCGTGAAGCAATTGCTTCTGCTGGAATGTTTATTGCCAAAAAGCGATATGCACTGCTTATGCAAGATCTTGAAGGTGTTCGGTTTGCCGATCCAAAGTTAAAAATCATGGGTCTTGAAACTGCAAGAAGTAGCACACCAGCAGTCGTTCGTTCCAAGCTAAAAGATTGTATTCGTATTATCTTGACAAAAACCCCCGAGGAGTTGCGAGACTATGTGGATGAATTCTATGATGCGTTTATGATTATGCCTATTGAGGATGTCGCAGCTCCTCGGGGTGTCAAGGGTATCAACAAATACAAAGACGGTTCAAATATTTACAAGACTGGAACTCCAATCGCTACAAAGGCAGCATTGCTGCACAATTCATATACAAAGAAACTAAACATAGACAAAGAAATTCAATCCATTAAGGAAAATGATAAGATGAAGTTTGTCTTTGTTAAAGTTCCAAATCCCTATGGAATGAGTGGAAGAGATGCTGTCATGGGATTTATCAACAAACCACCCAAGCAATTTCAACTTGAAAAATATATTGACCGAAAGAAACAGTTTGAAAAAACTTTTCAAGAACCTCTTGACAATATTCTTCGAGCCATAAATTGGTCAATAAGTAAACAGGCTACGCTTGATTCTTTCTTTGTTTGAGATATAATATAAAAATGAAAAGTTTTTCTAAAAAATATAAACAGTATAGTACAAAAAAGTCTGAATTTATCGATGGTAGATATATTTTTAGTTATGATTCAAATCATGAAATAAATTTTTCAAATAATAGTGTCATTGAAGAACAGAAGAGAGAAATTCAAAGACAGAATATCGTAATCAATCAACTCAAAGAAGAACTAGAAGAGTTGAAAGAAGAGCTGGAATTGCTAAAAGCAATGAATCAGGAGTGTTAATATATGGTTAAGAAATTTAAATCTAGATATGGTGATGAAAGAATACTCACACTTCTTGAAGATGGATCTTACAAAATCGAAGGTAGGTCTCTGTTTACTCGCCACGCTGATGGCCTATTTGATTTTGAAGGTGGGCCATGCTATATGGTTGGTGATAGATTTTATGAAGGCATTGGTGACCTAATCGTAGATTCAGTTAAACCAATTGAGGCATCCCAGAAAGACTGGGGTGCAGTTATTATTACAACAAGAGAAATACCAAAAAGGAAGAAAAATGTCAAAGTATCTTAAAAATTTATTGAGTAAAATTGAAAACCCGGACGCATCAATCGTAGCAGACGGAATTGATGGTGCAGATGTAGCAGGCCATATTGATACAGGTTCATATGTTCTCAATGCACTGCTCTCCGGTTCAATCTATGGTGGTCTACCAAATAATAAAATTTCATGTCTTGCTGGAGATCCAGCAACAGGAAAAACATTTTATGCAATTGGAATTGCAGGACAGTTTTTAAAAGATCATAAAGATGGTGTTGTTATTTACTTCGACACGGAACAGGCAGTAACATCAGACATGTTTACAGCTCGCGGTGTTGATCCCCAAAGAGTCGCAGTAATTCCCGTAGCCACGATTGAAGAATTTAAAACTCAGGCTCTTAAAATTGTAAACGATATTCTTGAGCAACCCGAAGAGGATAGAAAGCCAGTATTCATGATTCTTGATTCTTTGGGAATGTTGTCTACCCGCAAGGAGATGACAGATTCCGCCGAAGGTAAAGATGTCAGAGACATGACCAAGGCACAGCAGACCAAAGCAACATTTCGAGTATTAACTTTAAAACTTGGAAAAGCAAAAATCCCAATGCTTTTGACTAACCACACATACCAAGTTATCGGTGCCTATGTTCCAACTAAAGAACTTGGTGGTGGAATTGGATTGAAGTACGCCGCAAGCAACATTCTCACTCTTTCAAAATCCAAAGACAAGACCGATGAGGGTGTAGTTGGAAACTTCATCAAATGCACTAACTACAAGAACAGATTTGTTAAAGAAAATATGCAAGTCGAAACTCGTTTGAATTACACATCAGGTCTAAGTCGTTATTATGGACTGACCGACCTCGCAATCAAATATGGTATTTTCAAGAAGGTATCCACAAGAGTGGAACTTCCAGATGGTACAAAGGTATTTGAAAAAAACATTGACGACGAACCAGAAAAGTATTACACGAAGGATGTACTAGATAAATTGGACGCAGAAATACAAAAGGACTTCAAGTATGGACAAGGTTCCTGATTATAAATTTTTAGACATAGAAGCAAAAGCGGACGAAACATGCCCCATTGAAATTCTTTCTGGAGAATTTGAGGGTATTGTGTATAAGTATGGAAAAATTTCATTGGAAGAACTTGAAAGCGGAGATTTGAAGGTCAATATGCAAGTAGATATTATTGATTCGTTTGAAGGATTTGATCAAAACAATGAAAAGTTTACAAAAATAATTGGAGAAATTTTTGTGAACTTGATTGAACAAGGTGTTCAGAGTAAATCTGAGCCAGTTGATCTTGAAGACGATGTCCATCAAGATTAATGTTGGACAAATCATTATATAAGAGTATACTAAAATAATGGAAACAGTTATTCTAAAGAACTTGGTGCTCAATGAAGAGTACGCAAGAAAAGTAGTCCCCTTCTTGCAGGAAGAATACTTTCACGATAAGTGTGAAAAAATAGTATTCAACATTGTAAGCAAGTTTATTCTTAAGTACAATAACATCCCAACCAAAGATGCAATTCTCATCTCATTGGAGAATGAAAAAGCTCTAGGTGAAATTGAGTTTAAAAGGTGTGTATCCATTTCCGATGAAATGTACAAGGAAGGTGAGAAGTCAGACACCATTTGGCTTGTAGAAAACACAGAAAAGTTTTGCAAAGAAAAGGCCATCTATAATGGTATCATGGAATCCATTGGTATTATTGAGGGCAAAGACAAGGAGAAAACACAAAATGCAATTCCAGAAATTATGTCAAAGGCTTTGTCCGTCTCATTTGATACAAGAGTCGGGCATGATTTTCTTGAAGATGTGGATGAGCGCTACGAATATTATCACAGAGTTGAGGAAAAAGTTCCTTTTGATCTTGAGATGTTTAATACAATCACCCGTGGTGGGGTTAGGAAGAAGACGCTCAATGTAGTTATGGCAGCATCGGGTGTGGGCAAGAGCGCATTTCTTTGCCACCATGCAGCAGCATGTTTGTCACAAAACATGAACGTGCTTTATATCACTCTTGAGATGGCGGAAGAAGAAATTGCAAAAAGAATTGATGCAAATCTTCTGGATTCGGATATTCACGTCCTCGAACAAATGCCAATCAATCAATACGAAAGTAAGGTTGAAAATTTCAAGAAGACTTGCCGTGGAAAGCTAATCATCAAGGAATATCCAACAGCAGCTGCCAACGTTACTCACTTCCGTAATCTTATGGAAGAACTAAAGATTAAGAAAAAGTTTATTCCAGATGTAATTTTTGTGGATTACCTGAACATTTGTTCTTGCGCTCGCTTTAAACTCGGCAACGGCATGAATAGTTACACTTACGTTAAAGGCATTGCAGAAGAGCTTCGTGGTCTCGCCAAGCAGTTTAACGTTCCTCTTTGGACGGCTACACAGGTCAACCGCGAGGGCGCAAAGAGCAGCGATATGGAGATGACCGATACTTCTGAAAGTTTTGGTCTTCCCCAAACTGCAGATTTCTTTTTTGCTCTGATTGAGAATGAAGAGCTTGCAGAAGCAGGGCAACTTATGGTTAAGCAATTGAAGAATCGTGGAAACGATACTACAAAAAACCGTAAGTTCCTGGTTGGTGTAAATAAATCTAAGATGAAATTTTATGATGTTGACAATTCTAGCAACAATCTTGTTAATGCTAATAACACGGATGATGAAGGAGTCGGATCAGGATATGATGGACAGGCGTTCAACCCGGCATTTGGAAAGAAAAAGAACAAAGCTGTGAACTGGACGTTTGAAGGCGCAAAATGACTCTATATATTGACAAGAAGTTTGTAAATCTTGTTTCTGGTTCACTTGAAAAATTTAAGTGGAAGAAAGAAACTCTAGCCACATGCAGATGTTTTAAATGTGGCGACTCAAAGAGAAATAAGTCCAAGACAAGGGGATATTTCTTTGAGCATAAAGGACATTATGTATACAAATGCCACAATTGCGGTTTTTCTTCTAATCTATATGGGGTTCTTGAGTCTGTTAGCCCGACACTATGCAAAGAATACTCGTTCGAAATGTTTAAGGAAAAAACTCCAGAACCAGTGGTTACAGAAAAGAAAGAAGTCAAGCAGCCATCTTTCACTAACCTCGGAACAAGGCTTGACTTACTCAATTCAGATCATAAGGCTATAAAATATGTTCAGTCTAGACAAATTCCGAAAGAAAAGTATAGCAACTTTTATTACAGCCCTGATTTCGGCAAGATCATGGCCGACTTTGACAGAACTGGACATAAGGAAGCCAGACTCGTCATACCGTTCTACGACGAGATGGGCGCACTTGTTGGGGTACAAGGAAGAGCAATCGATGACGAAAAAGCAATCCGGTACATCACGCTCAAAAAAGAAGGGCAAGAAAGGCTCTGGTACAACCTAGATAAAATAGATCCCAGGTCAACGGTATATGTTACTGAAGGACCTATTGATTCAATGTTTATCCCAAACTGCACAGCGATGCAGGGTGCAGGATGGCTTGAAGAATTGCCTGCAAAAATTGCAAAATCAAAAGTAGTGTTCATATTTGACAATGAACCTAGAAACGCAGAAATTTCTGCATTGTTGGGTAGATACATAGATGCCGGAAGAAACGTAGTAATCTGGCCATCTGAAATAGACAAGAAGGACATCAATGACATGGTTATCGCATATGGAGAAAAAACAACCATGAAGCTGATTATCAATAATGTTTATTCTGGACTTAAAGCAAAAATGAAGTATACTTACTGGAAGAAAAATTAATATGAATAACAATAATGAAGACATGTCCGACGAAGATCTAGAAAAAGGCAGCGAAGCATATTTAATGTTTGTTCATAGATTTTCGGAATACATCAAGGAAATGGATAGAGAACTTTGGCATAAAGCAAGAGAGTATGCCCAAGACTTTACCAAGATTGATGGTGTTACAATTGAACTTATAGATGATGAAGAGGACACAGATGACAGAGACCAAACAAAACGTGGATCAGACTAATATTAAAGTTCTGGATCACGGTCACGTTCAGCTGGTTGACTACATGGGTTCCGATCTCAGTGTTGTCAATGCTGCCCGCGTTTCCTTTAACAAGGAAAGTGATTGGGATAGCGAGCATAATTGGACAGGCTATCGTGAAAAGAAATTGTCTGACCGTGATGCTAAACTTATTAATTATCTTGCAAAGCATAATCACTTCACTCCATTTTGTCACGCTCAAATTAGTTTGAGAATAAAGTGTCCAATCTTTGTTCGTGCACAACTTGGCAAGCATCAAATCGGTCTTGTCATGAATGAAGTTAGCCGCAGATATGTCACGTTTGAACCAGAGGTTTATATTCCTCTGTGGCGCAGTGCCCCAACGAACGGAGCAAAACAAGGAAGTTCTGGTGCAATTGAAGATATGGATCTTTGCATCAAACTGAGACAAGAATATGAAGGAATTGCAAAGGAATGTATTGATCTTTACAATCGTCTGTTGGTTGATGGTGTTGCACCAGAACAGGCAAGATCTATTCTTCCCCAAGGAACTTATACGGAATTTGTGTGGACTGGTTCTCTCTACGCATTTGCCCGCGTTTATAACCTGAGAATCGATAGCCACGCACAATGGGAAATTCAAAAATATGCTGAAGCAATAGATAAAATTGTTGCTCCACTTTTCCCAGTTTCGTGGAAAACTCTAACAACTAAATAAAGACACCAACCAAGGAGTAGCCTATTATGGCAGAAAATTTGTCACCATTTCAATCGTTTATTTTCATTTCGCGTTATTCTCGCTGGATTCCCGAAAAGAACCGCAGAGAAACCTGGGATGAATGTGTAGACCGTTGGTGGAATTATTTTACTGGCAAAGTTCCGCAACTTGCAGAGCGTCCTGACGTAAAAGAAGCAATCCTCAATCTTGAGGTTCTTCCTTCCATGCGCAGTCTGATGACCGCTGGACCTGCATTAGATCATGACAACACTTGCTTGTACAATTGCTCGTACTTGCCAATTGACAGCCTTGATTCGTTTGCAGAACTTTTTGTAATTCTCATGAACGGTACTGGTGTTGGTTATTCTGTTGAGCACCAATACACAGATAAACTTCCACAAGTTGCAAACAAGATTGAAAAAGCCTTCAACATCACTTATGTTGTTGAAGACTCCAAGGAAGGTTGGGGCAACTCAGTTAGATTCTTGATGGATCATCTTTATGCTGGTCGCCACGTTAAGTGGGATCTGTCGAAGATTCGACCAGCGGGTGCAAGACTGAAGACCTTTGGTGGTCGTGCAAGTGGTCCCGCTCCTCTTGACAATCTCTTCAAGTTTATTGTCAAGGTGTTCTACAATGCACAAGGACGCAGACTCACCGCTCTTGAGTGTCACGATATCTGCTGCGCAATCGCAAACGCAGTCATCGTAGGTGGTGTTCGTCGCTCTGCCATGATCTCTCTCAGTGATCTTTCGGATCGTGAGATGGCTCTCTGCAAGAGCGGTGCTTGGTGGGAGCAGGCTGGTTTCCGTTCATACGCCAACAACTCTGCTGTCTATCGTGGTCGTCCTCCGATGGGCCAGTTCCTTGAGGAATGGACTTCTCTATACAACAGCCACAGCGGTGAGCGTGGTATGATCAACAGAAACGCTCTGCAAGAACAAGCAGCCAAATGGGGTCGTGATGAAACCTGTGAGTATGGAACAAATCCATGTTCAGAGATTATTCTGAAGCCATTTGAGTTCTGCAATCTCTCAACTGTAGTTGTTCGTCCCGATGACACCGCTGCTTCGCTAAAGAAGAAGATTGAGATCGCCACCATCATCGGCACAGTTCAATCAACATTTGTTGACTTCCCATATCTTCGTCCCGAATGGAAGAAGAACTGCGAAGAGGAGCGTCTACTTGGTGTCAGCATGACTGGAATCTATGACAACAAGTTGACCAGTGGGCTCGAAGGCAAGCTAAAGTTGGTACGTCTGCTCGAAACACTCCGCGATCATGCAACGGCAACAAACATGAAGTGGGCAGAGAAGCTTGGTATAAATCCAAGCAAGTCCATCACATGCGTAAAGCCAGAGGGAACGACTTCGTGCTTGGTTGATTCAGCATCAGGTCTTCACCCACGTTATGCGGAACATTATTATCGTAGAATTCGTATTGACAAGAAGGATCCAATTTACAATCTCATGAAGGATCAAGGCGTTCCTTGCGAAGATGATGT
>OGWL01000007.1_pt1 | contig 29471 bp, 41 predicted proteins | sample 1576031 | NCBI WGS metagenome assembly OGWL01 (sample SAMN07581535, study PRJEB24739) | freshwater metagenome | place: Singapore | collected 2015-01
GTTTCCCAGTCACGATAGTCCGGAATCGTCCGAAATTCCTGGCATCCTTGCGAAACAAGGGGCTGCCGGTGCGGACAGTTGATCCGGCTATCCGAGGACTGACTTCGACCACGCTTCCGAGGTTCTCCAGGAGTTCATCGATGAGGGCAGCGATGTGAAGTGCCACATCTTCCTGACTGACGGAGATACCTGCAGTTGGGGCGAGGAGATTGTGCCCACGATCTGGGGGATCCATTCGACCAGGTCGGACATCAACCCCCCATTCGGGGTCAAGGTGGAGATTCCCCAGGAGGTGACAGCGTGAAGACCAAGGTGGAAAAACTGGCCGAGCTGGATATCGAGCGGAGCGTGGATGCCAGGTCTGACTTTGAGGCAGGCCTGAAGAAGCCTGACCTGGACTTCCTCAGGAGGCTGAGGGCTGAGTACAGGCTCAGGAAGGACGATCCAGACTGGGAGGTCGATGAGATAGACAGGGACAACGTCTCCGATGTCATCCAGGACTACTGCGACAAGTGGGCGAGGGAGGCGGTGAAGTCTGGATGGTGGGTCGAGTACAGGTATCCGACCAGGAAAGACCTAAGCCATCTCCCAGAGTCAACCCGACTGAGCGTGAGGGGTTGCCCGAAGATCACTGGATCGGGGAACCACGTCACCAGGGAGTTCTGGTTCGATGGTCAGGAGATCCTGTCCGTATCGATCCACAGGATCGGAGCCAATAACTACGTGCCTGCGTTCTCCACCCCCAACTTCCAAGCACCACTCAACAGCTACTCAAACACCGACCAGTACCACAGGAAGCCCGAGGATGCGTTGGCAAGTGCCCTGCACGATGCACTCAGGGAGTTCTACTGCGGGTCGGCCTAACCAAAAGGAGGAACAAAAGATGAACAAGACATACAAAGCAAAGAAGTACGCCGTCATCTCATCGATTGCCGAACACTTCCCCGCTGATGCGGTGGACAGGATCAAGGCCAGTGCGGTGAGGTTCAAGCTAAGGGGGATTCCAGAACTCAACTGGGATCTGTCCGACTACTGCGAGAACCATCCGAGCACCTGGATCAAGACCAAAGCCTGCGAGATCGAGAAGCGGTTTCAGACCTGTGACTTCGAGGATCGTGGGTCGTCCGAGTCCATCGCCAAGCTGAGATCCCTCAACAGCTCCAGGGGTTTGTCGGTGGTCATCAACCTGGATCCAATCGTGCTCAGGCACTACAACCTGCCAGGAAACTGGATCATCAGGAAGGACTCGTTGCACCTTGCACCCGCCCTCCTGGTCGAGACCCATCGCCTGGCCACCAGGTTGGCCAGGGATTACTCCACCTCCAGGGAGAAGCCAGCGAGGGAGCGAAGGCTAAAGATTGCCACCCTCAAGAGCCTGTCGAGGCTCGCTGGGTTCAAGACCAGGGCAGTGGCGGTACAGGTCGGGGAGAACTTTGAGCCAGAGGACGATGACACCTACTGCTCCAGGTCTTACGTGTCGCTGGGCAAGAGGGTCTCTGGCGGTGAGGTCGAACTCAACTACATAGCCGACAGGAGGGGCGATGGTCACCTAAAGCTGGAGATCACGCTCAAGACAGAGTCCCCCGCCCTCCGTGGGAAGAACTGCCACAAGCTGACCCGACTGCTGGCGGCGATCAGGGGGTTGGATAAATGACTGCCCCCATCGCAAGGAACATCGATTTCCTGACCCGCAGGGGCTGGTGCAGGACGGACGAGGGAACCGAGGTCTATCCCAGGACGGGTCAGTTCAAGTCCTGGTACAGGTTCGGGCGTGGCAACAGGTGGGTGGAACTCCAGACCAGGTGCGGGATTGACGGATGCACCAGGACAAAGGTCTGGTTCTGGAGGAATGGATCCTCCGACCACCCGCTGATCAGGCAGATCTCGAACAACAGGAATTATCCTATTGCCTTGGCTGGGTACGAGTCCAGGCGTGGATCCCTCAACCTCATCAACGGATGTTCCATATTCGGGTCGGAGAACATGAAGTTCCCCTCCCGAATCGAATCCTTCGAGGCTCTCCACCACCGAGCGGTGGTGTGGATCCTCAACGGATCAGTGCCCAGGCGGGTGCTGGTCAATCAACCAACCAACGAGGAGGCATTATGCAGTTAGCGGAACTGGTCGAGGATCCAGACAAGCTGGACAAACTCGCCAACAACATCATCAACAGGCTCACCAGGGCTGAGATCCTGGATTCCAGCTCGGGAGCCATAGCCGAGGCGTATGACGAGATCGAGGAGGCGGTGAAGGAGTTCACTGAGGAGATGTCGTGAGGATCTCGGTGAGCATTGGGGAGGAGCTGATGGGTCAACTCAAACAGAAAGCCGAATCCGAGGGAGCCAGGTCACTGGCATCCATTATCCGTGAGGCCTTGGAGATGTGGCTGGAGGAGGGCAAATGACGGAGGAGAATCGTGAGGATATGTTCCGAGCCGTGCTTACGGGTCGGATGAAGGTGGTCGAGGACAAGATGCGGGAAGTCGATCAGGCCGTGGCGATCCTGGTGGACAGGATCAGGTCGGTCACGGAAATGGTCGAGACCTTCCCCGAAAAGTACGGGGGTAAGGTCGAGACCAAGATCGAGACCAAGCTGGTTCCGAAGTACCACTTCATGGTGGATCCAAAGGTCGTCAACGATAAGTCACGCACACCCAACTCGGTGGCTCTCCGCTGGGCAATCTGGAAGGCGATGCACAAGGCTGGCCTTGGAACCAGGGAGATCTCCCAGCGTTTCAATGTCAACAGACACACGGTTGAGTATGCGATGCGTCAGGGATGGAAGCCCAGCAACCTAAAGCTGGCCGACTCCTGGTATGCCAAACAGCTCAAGCTCATCTAGCACAGCGGTTGCCGTGGGAGCCATCACGCTCCTGTTGGCCTTTGCCTGCTGGTCTTTAACGACTGCTTTGCAGTTGCCCGAGACTCAGTTCTGCCTCGCTGGCAAGGTTCCTGAGTTGCCTGGCAAGGAGTCCAAAGTCCTGGGACAACGCTGACGAGGGAGCCAGGTAGGCTGGAGGGTAATCCCTTCTGTGGTGCAACCACTCCTGCCTCTTGGCACCCTCGGCACGGATCCACCCAAGCAACTCGTATGCGGGGGAGCTACCACGCACAGCCACCACGATGCCTGTGTCCTTGGGCTTCACCTTGCAGCTGGTTCTGTTTGGATCCTGGTTCCATCGAACCTCCAGACCAGTGCGAGGGAGGTCTTCCCTTTGTCCTACGTTGACCGATCCGTCCCAGTAGAGTCCAAGGGCTTTGGCCACCGCCATCTCGGCACCAGCCGCCTCGATGTGGGTTCCCCAGCTGGCCAGGTCATCCTTGAATACCGAGTCCCTTAGGCCTCTGACCCTGGCGTTGGCTTCCCGCCTTGCACCCACATCGTAGGCAATGGCCATCTCGTACCAGGCCAGCTGAATCTTCATTCGTGGGAAAGGATGATGAAGACAACCATCATCACAAACAGCATGGCAACGAGGGAGCTGACGCTCACGGCTGGCAGGCCTTCTCAACGGCATCGGCGATGTCCCTGGGCTTGATGCTGGCCAGCTCCTCGCAGATTCCAGACACGTTGCAGTGCCCACCCTCTGGGAAGGTGGTCGAGCAACCTGGGTGGTGCATGCAGGGAGCCAGCCTGCAGACACCTTTCCCGTAGATTGGGATGTGCCTGGCTCCGTCCATCACCCGAAGGTCGTGCTTGAAGGATCCCCAGATGCCCACGGTTGGCTTGCCCATGGCCGAGGCAAATGGGATAAGGCTTGAGTCCACGGCGAGGGCGGCATCGCAGTGGGAGACAACGCAAAGGGAGTCCTCCCAGGACAGCGGGATCTTGACCATCGCCAGGTTCACGGTTTTGGGAAACCAGTCGTTGGGTGTAATGATGCTTCCGTGCTCTGCCACAATCACGCACTGGATGTCACGACCCATCAGTTCCCTGACGACCTGGGACATCAGGCTGTCGGGATAGGTTCTGACGGGTGAGCTGGCCCTGGGCTGGATCGCCACCCTGTACCTGCCGTGGCGTGGGATGAAGTTGGAGGCCTGGCCAACCTTGACGGGGTTCAGGTTGAGGACATAGCTCCTGTCCAGGGGCGTGATCCCAGCAACCTTGGCGAAACAATCCACGGCATGGTCGGTGGTGTTCCCCTCAATCGCACCCTCCAGGTTGAGGATCTGGTCGTACCCAGCGCAGTCGGACAGCCTGAGCGGGTACTGGATAAACGAATCAACCGACGGGTTGTGGGCTACCAACCATGGCAACCTTGCCCCAGCGCAGTAGGTGATTTTGCAGTTGGGATATCTTCGCTTCAGCTCCTTGAGGAGCGGGGTTGTGTAAAGGATGTCCCCCGCACCGCCTGCCCTGACGACCAGGATCTTCCAGGCTCGGTCAGGCTCCGCATCCATCTCGTCCACCCTCCACCTGGTGTTGGCATCCCTGACCTCACCATCACCCTTGACCTTGTGGAGAAGGCCAGGGACTCCCTGATTCTCCAGGAGGTAGGGAACCTTTGGCTCAAGGCTTAGGCCTCCAGCGTCCCACTCAACACTCTTGTTGAAGACAACGATCTTCACCGCTCGGGGATCCTGTTGAGGAAAATGGGGGTCTGTTTCCCCACGTATGCCCCAAGCTGGTTGTACTCGAAGTACTCAACGGCCTCCTCGTGGGTCATCCCATCCCGCTTCATCAGCTTCTGGATGATCCAGTCCATATCGTAACAGAGGACGGTCCAGACCCGCATCGGTATCCGACCCCCACAATGCAGTCGTCAAACCCATCCATCTTCATTGCACCTGGAGCCGCCTCCTTCAGGTACCCATCACTGAACCCACGGGATCTCTTCACGGGAACCTGTGCCCGTACTCGGGGTCTGGGTACATTTGCCCGTAGACTGGATCCACCACGGTGCAGTTCTCCAGGTGGGTGCCCATCGGCTGCCCAGAGTTGGAGGTGTAGTAGACCAGCGAGTACCAATCCCAGTCATCATCGTGCTCGGGACAGATCGTCCAGTTTCCTGGCTCGATGGTTTCCCCATTGGTCTTGAGCCTGCAGTACGACTCCCAGCTCATTTGAACTTCGGACCCGTGAACCAGGCCACCAGCACCCATCTCTCCCCTTTCCAGGGACTACGGGCGCAGTGGCGGATGAAGGACGGGAACCACAGGCCAGACCCGATCTCCCGCTGGTACTCCCGATTGTATACCTGGTTCCCCTCGATCCTGAACCCGCCACCCCGATAGTCCTCCACATCCTTGGACAGGTTGAAGACTGCCGTGAGTTTCCTGTAGCTGTCTGGGAACACATCCACGTGCCAGGAGAACCACTGCATGGGTCGGTACCTGAGAACCTGGAGAGCCTGCACCCCATTCAGGTCGAACCCGAAGTTGGTTTCGTTGACCTCGGCGGTTGCGTTCTCCACGATGCGGTACATCCACTCCGTCTTCTCGGAACGCTTGAGCCAGCAGGAGTCGCAGGTTCTGGCCCAGTTATAGATCGACTTGCCGTTACGCAGGATCTTGGCCCTGCTCATGCCCTCGATCTGGGCATCCAGGATGATCGACACGCACTGGTTGGGGGTGAAGACCATCGGCCTGACCACGGCGGCTGCAATGTCATACTTTGCAGTTGCCACAGGCTCAAGAACAGGGGGCATGCCAGCTGTTAAACAGGGTGTAACTGAGGAACAGACACTACCCGTGCTCGGATCTCCCGAACCTCTATGGCTGACAGCCTCCCTTGTTGAATCTGCTTCACGGCTAACCCTTGGCAACAGGACTCTTCTCATTTGTTTCCCCCAGTTGTGCATAGGCCAGACAACATCTGACCAATGCGTTTCTTGTGTGTATCTGGACAGACTCCTCATCCCTGAGTTCAAGCCCGTCCAAAAGCATCAACGCCTGGGTGGCGTGCCGTATCACCCTTGTCAGGTGCCAGCGTGGGTTTGCCTCAACCCCCTGGTTCCATGTCCCCTGCCCGTGCTTTCCGCTGGCCAGGCTTTCCTCCATCACATCGAGCACAGCCCTGTAGGCAAGCTCGGCCAGCTCCTCGTTGCTGGGCGTGTGCCTGGTGATGGTCGGGGTCAGGCAGGTGGTGGTGGTCATGGAAGGAAATAGAGTGAGTCGCTTACGTCCTGGACAATCATCTGATAGCCAAGCCCACCCAGGTACTCGTTGATCCTGTCGTAGTCTGGGTTCCTGTACCCAGAATGGGTGAAGTGAGTCTCGGCACGCAGGAGCCTCGGCCTGCTCTGCCTCATCTGCCCGATCACCATCCACTCCGCACCCTCGATATCCACGGCAAGGATGTCTGGCTTCATCCCGTCCAGGGCCGTGTCAAAGCGGATGCTTTTAACCTTCCTGACAAACTTCGACTCAAATGCATCCCTCTTCATGTGCGAGTGTTTTGGGTGTTCGTCTGGGGCACATCCGACTGGGACATCCTCAATCCATGATCCCTCCCCCCTGTCGTAAAGGTTGACCTCCCCATCCGTGCTCCCGCAGACAGCCTCGATCACGGTTGCCCTTGGGAACTCCCTCCTCAACGCCTCCACGCACCAGGGCAACGGCTCCACCAGGAGAGTCTCAACCCCATCCCTGATGAACCCCGAGAGGGCGCATTTGTCTGGATCGTTGGTCCCGATCTCCATCACGAACCTGGGATTCAGGCCGATGGCTTTGGATATTTTGTAAAGGTCAATCACGGGTAGTGGGGCTTGGGGGGTTGGGGGACAGCCCTGCCAAAGGTCGGGTTCTCGGTCCCACGCAGATCCTTCAGATCGAAGTCCAGGATGTTTCCGTCCTGCAGGAAAACCGTGGCAATCTTGTTGTGCTCCAGGCCTGGCTCATAGCACAGCACCCACATCCCCTCACCCAGCGGGGTCATCACCCACAGCGGAGGATTAAGCTGAAGCATCACGGCTCGTCATCCTCCAGGCTGGCCTTGACCCTTGCCTCCCACTCTGGCCTTTCCCCCACCTGGTTAAGCCATTCGTCCACCATCTTGAGAGCGTCATACATGCGCCTGTTGTGCAACCAGAGACGCTCGTTACACTCGGTGGCCTGCTGGAGTCCGATCTCCAGGGCACGCCTGGCTGGATCGCTGTAGGTGGTCACTTCGTCCCCCTTCGACGAGATGATTTTTCTTTGTTGATCTGACGTTCTTCGATATAGGACTGCCACTGTTGCCTCGCTTCCTCGGCCAATGCTTTTGTTGGCTGGTCCCACCCCAACTCGGGGAGTCTCCCACCCATGATCCACCTCGGGCCGAGGGGACATTCACCCAGAAAGCTGGTTGTAGTCAAATGATATTGATTGCAGTTGTCTTTGACCTTGACTTCGATCTTCATAGGGCTGCCTGGGTTTCGTATTTGAACGACTGAAACTTCGGGTCGAAGACAAAGGGGATGTCGGAATGGTTGGATCCACGGCGGGATTTCCTGACCTTGACGTAGATCCGCCTGTCGGACTTCTTGGGGTCACGCCTGTCCAGGATCAGAACCTCGTCCGCATTCTCGGCCAGCCCGTTGGAATCCTTCAGATGATGCAACTCGGCCTGCTGGTCATAGACGCTCTGGCGGTTGAGCTGGACGCATCCCAGGATCGGGATGTCCAGCTCCTTGGCCAGGCTCTTGGCCTGCACCGCCACCATCTCCAGCTCCCTGGCCCTGCTGTCATGCTTCTTGGTCTCAACGTGAACCTTGCCCAAAAGATCAATGACCAGGAGCTTGCAGTCCCTGCGCTTGAGCCTTCTTGCCTCGGCCCTGATCTCGTTCATCGACCAGGTCGGCCTATCCATGACCACCAGCGGAAGGCTTCTCATCTCCTCGGCCACCTGATCCAGGGTCTCCAGCTGTTCCTTGGTTAGCCTTCCCAGGGCACGCAGCTCGTCCGTCGATACCCTCCCAGAAAGGGCAATCATCCTTTCGGCGATGTCCCCAGAGGAAAGCTCCATCGAGATGTAGGCAACCTTGTTGCCATGACGCAGGGCGTTATGACACATCTGGATGGCAAAGGCCGATTTGCCCATGTTGGTAAATCCAGCCAACAGGATCAGGTGCCCGTTGGTCAGGCCTCCGATGCAGTGGTCCAGCTCTGGATAACCAGTCGAAATCCCAGCGTAGGCATCCCCAGCCTCAATCAGCTTTCGTGCCCTGTCCGTGATCGAAAGGGCGGCATCCCCGATGTCCACCCCCTTGTTTCGGGAGAAGGTCGCATCGTTGGAGTACTCCTCCATCGCCGCCGATATCTCCCTGGAGTTGGCCCCGTGCTGGATGAGGTGCATTGAGTTCTCTGCGGCCAGGTACATCGACCTGATCTTGGCCATTTCCACCAGCCTGTCCTCGAAGGAGGCCAGGTGCTGGCTGGAAGAGACAATCGGCTTGGAGGTCAGGGTGCTGACGTAGTGCGTCATCATCTGCCTCTCCCCGTTCTTGAACTCCGAGATCAAAAGGACTGGGTCGGCAGGTGCTCCCCTGCTGGCCAGCTTGCACATGGCGTTGTGGATCTGCTTGGTGACTGGGTTCCCGAACAGCTCCCCAGGCCATCCGCAGATCTCTCGGTGGATCTCTGGGTCGGCCATTGCCGAGGCCAGGATCTGGCTTTCCAGCTCGGAATCAAAGAGCTGGAACTTCATTGCCTGACCATCTCCCCCTTGACCACGGTTGCCCCCTTGAGCCAGGACGGCCAGCAGTCCTGGCTTTTCCCAGCCAATGCCCTGAAGAAATCCTCGGCACGCATGGCCACCATCCATCCCGTGCTGTTCTTCTTGAAGGCCACGGCAGGCAGCTTGTCCTTGCCAGCATCACCCACGGACTGCTCGATGGCCTTGTGGATGTTCAGGTTCTGCACCCACTTGACCTCCCAATGGAAGCCGTCATCGGAAACCACATCAGGCGAGTCGGGAGAGCCAGAGAACTGCCTCCCCCTACGGGCCGAGACACCGACGGACCGAAGGAAATCCCTCCAGGCCCTCTCCCCTCGCTTGCCCTTGGCGCAGGAATTGATCGGCATCTCGGCCCCTCCTCAGTACTTCTTGGAAGCGGCTGCGTTGTCCACCAGGTTGGGATAGGGTCTCCCCGATGCCCGTGCCCTGGCCTTGGCAAACGCCTTGGCCTTGGGTGAGAGCCTCTTGGAGGCCTTCTTCCTGGCGTACTCCTTTTCCCAGAAGGGTTGGTCCTTCATCAGAAGATGTCCCCTCCCTTGGTTGCGCCCTCAACCTCCTTGAGGGTGATCGAGAGATACTTGCTCCCGTCCTTGCCCTCCTGGACCCAGCAGGCGGCTTTGTACTTCCCGCCTGGGATCTCGATTCCCTCGTCCACCCACTGCTCGCCGACCTTCTTGCGACCCGTGGCGAACTTGGGTGCCTTGGGATTCTCCGCAGCCTTCCTGTTGGCAAACAGGTTGAGCTTTATGCCTTTCGCTTCCGCCGTTTGACTGGCCATTTTCTGTATCCTTTTCCGCCATCCTCTATTTTTGTGTATGCATCATGGAGTCGCAGGATGGCGTTCCACGCCTCCCGATGCGGGGTAAGGTCTCCGAGGGTTCTCTCCTCAACGTCCTGCTCGTAGCCGACACGCAGGATCTTGATCGTCCCGATGTCGTCATCAAACGGGTGGCACGCCTCATACAGGGTCTTGTAGGCGTAGCCCTGCAGTTCGTACTGGGGCTTCAGCGAGCTAGAGGTCTTAAAGTCCACCAGGACCAGGGACCCGTCCTTGTCCCTGGCGATGCAGTCAATGGTTCCACCGTACCCCAGCTTGGCTGATGCAAGCTGGATCTCCGTGTGCACCCGATCCAACCCGCTCTTCCACCACCACTTCTTGAAAGTATCCAGCATCTCCATTGCCGCCTTGACCTCGTCCTTGTCGCATAGCGACAGGTCGCATTTGAACCCCTCAAGAAACCCCTGGGATAGGAAGTGGAATATGGATCCGATCCTGCGCTTGCGTCCCCCATGTTTTTCAAGGTCCTTGCCCTCCTTGCCCAGCTTGTGTGCCCAGTTCACCAGGGCTGGAATGCTAATGTACCTGTTGATGAGCGAGGTAACCCCAAGGAGAGTCTTCCCCTTGTCTTTGTACTCCTGGTGGGGAGCCGAAAGATCCAGCCGCTCGGTCTTCACTGGATGGATAGCCTGATGGTGAAAGCCATCAGCATAAGGCAGACCAGAATCGACATAAGAATGGCCATGTCGTTTTCAGGGTCTGGGGTGCTCATGTCTTTTTTCGTCTGCTTTGCAGTTGCTTTTTGCCCGAGGAAATCCTCGGGGGCTTATAGCCCAAAAGCGACAAGGCCCTATCCCACTCCATCTTGGATATGCGAAGAACCCTGATCCCAAACTCCTTGTTTGGGCTTACGCTCCATGTCCCCAAGGGGGGATTTTTACTCATTTGATTTCCCCTCTAATGCGCTCCACCACCAGCTTGGAGTGCTTCACAATGGCGGATAGCAGTGCGGTGTCGGCCTTACCAATGAAAGGCTCGTCCTCCTTGTCGGACTTTGGCGGAACCGCAGGATGAGAGATGCCAAGTTTTTTGCAGGAAGAGGAGGTCAAGCTCCTGGCAAACCTGTAGAGGTCTGCATCCGTCAGCTGGTGCTCCTCGCACAACTGGACGAATTTTTCGGTCACATCCCCCAGGCTCTCGTCAGGCTGGTTCCTGGAGGATTCCTTCTCCAGGGATACCACATTGACTGGCCTGTCGGTGGCCTTGGCCAGTTCCTCTGCCGAACACATCCCATCCTCTATGCCGATGCCCAGCATGGAGAGAGCACGCCCGACTGCGCTCGTCTCGGCGTTTTCCAGGGCTGCCGCCCCGTTGATGTTGCCCTGCCACTTGGCCTGGCTGTGCCCGATGAAGTACCGCTCGGGATGCTCCACGTTGGGTGTCACCTTGGCACGGATGAAAACGTGTGCCGTGGGATCCCCGATAATCTCGCTCTCTATTCTCCCGTTGGGGAAGAGCTTGTTGAAGGCCCCCACCTTGGTGTGCACCATCACGTATGATTTTCCCCGCCCGATGTCGATTGCCTTGAGTCCTCCGACTTGATTCATTTCCTGTCCTCCTTTTTAGTTTTTTTGTTTTTAGCTTCGCCCATGACTTGGACAAAAATTGTCCTATGCTTTCGCCAAAAGCGCAGAGTCCACCCACTTTTTGCAGGTAAGCCTCTTGTCGTTGGGACACCGTTTCAGCGAGACCTTTGAGGCCCATGCCCTCGTGGACCCGTAGCTACGGTTGAGGTAAACTCCCACGTCCCGAAGCGTCCACCAAGGTTGGTTTAATATGCGATTTGTTTCCGATTCCCCGTAAAGTTTGCGTTGAGTTCCCATGTCTGGTTTTGTTATCCGACTGCATACATCTGTCAACAAATGTTTTTATTTTGTTCGCTATTGACATGTGTCTGGTTTTGTCACAATCTGTCACCCATGAAGAAACAACCAAATAAGTCGATCACTGGCACGACAGGGTTGCTGAACTACAACATCGGTCTGCGATGCCCCAAGGAGACCAAGCTGGCTGTTGAAAGAATGGCCAAACTCCTGGGCCGCTCTGAGAACTCGGTCATCATTGACTGCATAATGACCGTGGACCAGATGAGCAGGGCGATGTCGGAACGTGAGGCCACCCGCATGCCGATGATCGTCCACATGCTCAGGCAGGCCTCCACCTACCTGGCCTCCCACGGAAACCTCGCCTAATGGCATTTGCCTACAAGCGGGGTGACTACTGGAAGGTCATCTGCAAAATCGGTGGGCGCATCAAGGAGGTGGCCACCAGACAGAAGGGGCGAAGACCCAATGACGTGGTCTTCGCCATCGTGGAGAAATACCGCCAACTGGAGGGCTGCGAAAAACAGGGCCTCCCCTGGGCGGACAAGACCACCACTGTAGCCGATCTGGTCAAAGCCTACTGGGAGTCAAACCCCAGTCTGGGCGAACACTCCAGGCGGAAGAAGCAGGGCACCCTCAGCCAACTGGTGGCCGAGATGGGTGACAAGGTGGCCTCCACGATCAACATCATCGACTGCGAGAAGTTCCTCAGAAAGCCCTTTGACATCACGCTCAAGGAGGTCAGCCGAAACACATACCGAACCCAGCTCGCCTCCGTTTGGGCGTGGGGGATGAAGAGGAAGCTGGTGGCCGAAAACCCCTGGAAGGAAATCACCTACAAGATCTCCACCCGTTCCCCCAGGAGGCCCCTGACCCCTGACGAGCAGGACAAGATTCTTCTTACCGCAAAGGGGAACGAGCTGCTGGCCATCGCCCTTGGATTGTTTCAGGGGGCCAGGATCGGGGACTGCATCAACCTGTGCTTTGAGCATGTCAACCTTACCAACAAGACCATTACCTTCATCAATAGGAAGGGTGGCACCGATGACAACAAGCGGCCCCAGGTCATGCCCCTTCACCCCTTTCTCCTGCAGATGTTCAGCCAGCTTCCCAGGTATGGCAATGCCTTCACCATGCACCCCAATGACCTTGGGTTCAGGGTCAAGAGGGCATTCATCAAGGCTGGCATTTTGGGTGTCACCCACCACTTTTGCAGACACACGTTTATATCAGACAGAATCAACGCAGGATGCTCCCAGGCGCAGGTTGCCGAGCTTGCTGGCCACTCCACCTGGAATATAACCAGACGCTATACGCACCAGAACGTGGAGGCTCTCAGGGGTGTCCTGGAGCTACGGACTGGGGCCATAGCTCAACGGTTAGAGCAGGGGACTCATAATCCCTTGGTTGATGGTTCGAGTCCATCTGGCCCCATCAGCCACATTAGCAGGGCTAATCCATGACATTAGATTTCAATACCACCTCCATTTATTCTCCATGTTTGGTGGCAAAAATGGGGTGCAACCAATATCAAAAGCAGACAAAAGCAGACACTCTAAAGAGTTGTAAATTCGAACTATTGGATCCCGACAGAGATTCCCAAAAAGTCCTTTGCGTTTGAACCAGAAATCAAATTGTGACGACAGAACAACAACTTACATAAAGACATCCATTTTTTCTACATGGTAGCACCCATTTATCAGGTCTGGATGGATCCCGTAGCTGGTGAAGAAATCATAGAGCTGCATGTTGGAAACAATATCCCGCCAACACCTCGGCTGGATGAAGTAAAAATCAGCGGAGTTTTCCCCAGTTCTTTTGTACATAACCCTGGTGCTGCTGGGTATGACACGGCTCCTGTTTGCAACGAGAAGATCGTGGAGGTACTCTGAGATTATGAGATGGATCGCCTGCTTATTGGTCATGCTGACTGCCCCGCTTTGTGCCCAGGACTTTGAGTGGGTGATGAACAGCTATGTTACCGTTGGAGAAGATGAATCCGTCTACGTCACCCGAGGCGAAAGGACATACATCGGGAGCGTGGTAGACGAGAAGGACGGCACCTTCTGGGCGATGGGCAAAAACGGGTCCTCCGTCTTTGGAACCCGAAACGGGGACCAGCTTATCTTGTTGAAGTCGCCTGCTGGCGATAACGACTGACTTCGCCACGGAGTTCCCTTCTCGGCTTGTACTCGGTGACCAGCCCAGCCGTCAGGGCCTGGGCATTTTCCTGGCTGACGCTCTGCTCTCGTAGGATCCTGATTACTTCCCCACGGGAAAGGCCAAGCCGAATGGCCGCACTTATGATGTCGGACGTTTCCCTGAAGATCTTTTCCCGTGCCGCAACCATACCCCTGTAAGCCTCAAGCCTGGCCTCTGGCGTGGTTCTGGACTGGTCATAAAAGGCTGCGGTGAAGATTCCCGTGGCATCGTTGAGCCTGTTGTTGAACCTTCTGGCCGCAAAGCCCAGGGCCTGGCGTGAGTCCACCGTGACCACACGCTGTCCCGTCACGGTTGCCAGGGCCTCCAGGGCAGGGTCATAAGCTCGGCCAGTCTGGGTCACCTGACCCGTCAGGCCCTTGTAAATCCTGTCTGCCGATGTGATGGTCCCAAGGTTAAAGGCATCGAAGAGGTGTCCAGCGATGGCGGCAGAACGCTCGGGAAGGGGAGCCTCTGGATTGAATACCCTTCCACCCGTGGTCCCCTTCTTGTTTCGTGCAATATCCAGAACCTTGGAGGCAAGGATCTGCTCACCATAGAAAGGCTCAAACCCAGTCTTAACCGCCTCCAGGAACCTCCGTTCCCAGCTGCCATCCGCCTTGGCCAGGGCAATGATCGGATCCCTGAGATAGTTGTAGGGATCTACGTAGGAGAGGTTGACCTGCTGGACGTTGCCCCTGCTGTCCCGACCCAGGTAGAGCTTGGTCGAGTATCTATCCCAGGGTGCATCCAACTTCCTAATCGCCATGTCCTCCTCGTCATCAATCCCAGAGGCAAATGCCAGGGCCGAGGCAACCGCCGAGAAGCCTGCACTCGCCATCATCGTGCCAACGAGTCTGTAGGCACCAGTCTTCCTGACCTCTGTGTTTGGGCTTCTCAGTTCCTCGTTGATGGTGGAGAGGAGATTGTATCCAGTCCTGACCACCTCCAGGGGGAAGCTGATGAAGGCACCCACAAAGGGCTGCTGACGAAGGAAGTTGCCCAGCCTTGGGATACGACTGTATGTGGGCAGACTATTGAGAACCTTGTCAGCGGCCTGGCGTTCCAGGCTGGAGACTGGGGTAGCTGGGAATGCACGGCGAAGCCTGGAAAGCTCCACCTCGTAGGCGATGATCTTGGGGATCGCATCCCCAAGCTGGTAGGCCTTTGTTGCACCCCGCCCGATGGTCTTGATCGCCCCGATGAAGTGATTGTCAAAGATGTCCTGGGCGGTGTTAACCTGTGCGTTTTTGAAGTAGGATTCCAGCTCAGAGGCGTACACGCTCTGCCCAAGGATCCCCAGCTTGGTCAGCTTAGCCACGTAGTTCCGCATGTTGGCATCCCGACCCAGGCCCAGGTAGGTGGCCGCCCCAGGGATCGCCAGCTGTTTGAGCGTTCTAACGGCGGTGTTTGCGTCTGGGCTGAACACGTATCCGTTGGCCACCAGGAACATTCCGTTACCAATGACGTTTCTGACCTGGGTCTGCACGGACAGCACGGTCTTGGCGAACTTGGAGAATCCATTGAGGCGCAGGTAGTAGTCGGTCACCTTCTCCATGAAGGTCTCTGGCTGCGCCCCACGGCCAAAGGTGTCCTTGAGCGCATCGGCTATTTCTTGGCTGGTGTAGACATCGTTCCGCATACCCTCGACAAACATGTTCAGGGGGCTGGCCGTACGGGAACCATCGGTCACCAGCTTGACGGTGAAGTTGCCCCTGGGGTTGGGGAAGAAGATGCTGCCCATTCCAGCGTCCCGAAGGTTCTTGAGCATGTTGTGGGTCTCCAGGAGGCCAGCCATCTTGGAGACGGACTTGAGGAAGTTGACACGGGGATCCTTGATTTCCCCCCAAAGCATCCTGACTTCTGGCGGGATATCCTTCCTGGCCGTGATGATACTAAGGTCCTTGGTAAGGACGCTCCCCAGCTGTCCAAAGGGTGAGTCGGACTCGGGCTGGGCCAGGGCATCGATCTCAGCCTTCACGTCAATCCCACCCGCCCTGGCCTGCTGGATCCCAGCCTGGAAGTCGGCCTTGTATTGGTCTGACTCTGGGTTGATGGACTCCTCTCCCCTGGCCAGGCTCTGTTGCTTGGCGTAATTGGCGGCAAACTTCTTTTCGGCGTACTCCCGCACAATGGTCTGGAGCCTGTTCTGAACTTCTTTCGGAAGGCTGTTGAACGGGTTCTGGTACTTCGGATTCTCCCATTTCTCGTAGCTACGATGTAGATACACGCCCATGTTTGCAGTCACCACGGGAACAAGATTATCTGGGATGGCTCCTGAGCGGATTAGTTCTGAGGAAAGACTGTCGAGCAGGTTCCGCATGTTACCGATGGCCACGGCGATCTGCGGGTTGAGGTTCGCACGCACCGATGGGTTCTGCAGGGCATCGTTGAGACGCTTGATCTGGGGTTCGGTAAGCTGGGAAAGATTCTTGCCCGTGACCTTCTTGATGGCGGCTTCCAGGTCGTCCACGGCGTTTTGTGCACGAACCATCTTTTCGTTGATGTTGAACCCCTGCTGCTCGATGGTGCGGAACATTTCATAGGGCAATGCACCGCCCGTGCGGAGGTTGCGCTTGCCAAACTGGATGACGGGTTCCAGGACCCGTTGGAACTGGTCTCCTCGGACGGAGGCCCTTACTTCTGGTAAAACTTGTCCTTGGCCTTCTGCACGGCTGAGAGCGTCTGATCTACCGAGGGCAGTCTGCCTTCTTTCCTCAATCGCTCCACGATCCCGTACAACTTCTCTGGGTCGAATGCCCCGCTGTTCGAGGGCGATTCTGGTTCCATCGGAGTGTTTGTAGTAGTTGAGTCTGGCCCCGAGGTCTTTCCAGAGTCCGATTTCATATACCCACAAGACTGCCTGAAGTTCGCTCTTGGTCAATCCAAGTTCCTGACTGGCAAGCCCAACCGCCCTATCCTGGAGGTTGCGCTCCGACTCGTTCCTGGGTGCCTCGACGATCTCCCCAGTCTTTGGGTCGATCAGGGTGCCCATCATCCTGTTCCACATCCTGTTGAAATGAAGATCCGAGGTAAGCTCCTCCGAGATCCCGTTCATGTTGGCAAAGTAGTCCCCGCCCTTGGGACCCAGAATCTGGCTGCCCATCGCCAGGTCGTTCATTTTGCCAGCCACATTGGGATTGTATTTCCTAAGTTCACTGATCGGATGTTTCGCCAAAAGCCAATCCGCCGCCCTTCTTTCCCCCATCTCTTTGACGAGCCGATTCAGGCGCATGAATCCCTTCTCCACAATCTCGGCCCTGCGGGTCCAGCCCTTGCCGTCCGATTGCCTGGGACTTAGCGGGAAAGATTCACCAGCGTCCTCCCAAACCCGAAGGGCAGTGCTTGTCTCGTCCTTCGGGTTTTGCCCATAGGAGAGGGGTGTGAGAATTGCCTTGAAAAGCCTCTGCCTCACGTCCGACCTCAGGGAGGAGGGGAAGATTCTGCGTAGATCCGCCTCCATCTGGGTGATGTCCTCGGTGTACCACGTAAGCCCGTTTTCCTCCTGCTGAAGCTGGTAGGAAACCTCTGGCCACGCATTGATGAGGAACTGGGATAGCCTGACATCCGCAGGCGAATCTTGTGTTAGCGGCTGCTGGAGATACTCAAGGCTTCTGTTCTGCAGGTATTCCGCAACCTCAATAACCTGGGGCCTTTCTCCAACCCTTACCCCCTCCTGCCGCAATGGGACCGACTGGACCGAGGCAATCCCTCGGACCGAAGGTCTTACTTCTGTCGGCCCTGCTTCCTGAACGACTCCCGCTTGAGGCTCCCCTCCTGCTTCTTGGACAATGTCTGGGACTCGGAGTCCAAGGCGTTGGGCTGCCCTCCGAATAACCCGTTCTCTTCCAGCGAGGTAATCAGCTTGTCCACCCATCCGTCCCAGCTCTCCCCGTCTTTCGGGCGTGAGAATATCACTGGCTGGTAGTCCGCTGATCCCAGCGGCGGTTTGGATTTCATCTCCATTGGCTAGATCGAATATGGCCTCTTGTTCGCCTCTTTGGGCAAGATAGAGGGCATCGGCCTTGTTGTCCACCACGAAGCTGACATCCAGGACAAAAGCCTGATCCTGGACTGGCAGGGGGTTGCCATTCTTGTCCTTTGTACGCAGCCATCCCCCCAGGTGTGCCTGCCCTTCAAACTGCTCAAAGAGCTTCCTATGGGCGTTGATATACTTCCTAAACAGGTTCTTTTGGACTTCTGGGGGTAGATCCAGGGGAAGGGCATCCTCGGTCTTCTTGGTGGGTGCCACCACGAAGCCATCCTGTGGAACGCTGAATGTGGTTGGGTCAACCGTAAACCCTCCTCTGTTGGCCCTGACAAACTCAATCAGCCTCTGGTACTTGAACCGCACGGATGCATTCAGCTCGTCAGGACCAGCCCCGCCTCCAGCCGTTGAGCCAGCTGCTGCCTGGACCCCCTGCCTTAGCCTGGAGAACCTGTCGCCCTGGTTAAGGAAGGCCTTAAACTCCAGGTTAATCCTGTCCCCGTGACCCGTGTACCGAAGGAACCTGTCGAGCAGGTTTCTAAACCCGCCCCCCACCCTGTTCATCACCCCAGCCTCCGACCTGCCCTTGGCCCAGTTGTCATTGGACCAGGAAAGCCGCTCGGAGAACCACTCCTGTGGGATCGTCATCACACGGGTGCTTACCTCTGGTAAAAGTCCGCCATTGTCGTCAAAAAGAGGCCCAGTTCTCCCGCTGGTTTCCGCCTGCCATAGCTGGCCCAACTGCTCCTGCAGGGGTGCAGGCAGCGTGTCATAGAAGGCGTGACCAAGCTCGTGTAGGATCTCCCGCTGGGCTGTTGGAAGTGTGGCCAACTTGTCGGACAGGAAGACCATTGCCTTCCTTCCGTTGCTGGCCTTCTCGAAGTAGGCCACCGAACCCTCGGGCAACCTGCCAGAATCGATCAGGGGCTGGATATCCCCGACCTCAAAGGAGATCTCATTGCGTAGGGCTGGTGAGGTGATCCTGTCAAAAAGGTTCTGGAAGCCCTGGACCAGGGAACGCTTCTGTCCCTCGGTGGGTGGAACATCCCTCTGGCTGGCCATGATATAGCCCTCAGGTCTGGCCTTCAGCCCACGAAGTTCACGCTCCCTGACGGCGATCATTCGGTTGATCCTTCTGACCGCATTGTCACGGGCCTGGGGCGCAACCTCGATCCTTCCCTCGGGTCCGTAACGGATGACTTCCCGTGCCGTGTTGGGATCACCCTCGGGCATCCCGCCAGCCACGTTCTCCTGGCCCGTCAGGGTCCTGCTGGCAAGGATATCGTCCCTGATCTTGTAAAGTCTTCCTATTTCTGCGGTCAGCTTCTCCTGCCTGTCCACGCCAGCCTGGTCCCGTTCTGGAACACGGGGAACCTCTGTTGTCGGCTCCTGTGCGTCCATCGTCCTGCCCGTAAGAACGGCTGTCTGTGCCTCCCGCAGAAGACGGGCATCGGTCTCCCGCAGGGCATCGGCCTGTTCCTTGGCATACTCCTGGGTCACATCGGTGACACTGACGGGAACCCCAGCCCTGTACTCGGCCTGCCAGACCTCGTTGCTGGGTGTCTTGTAACGCTTGCGGGTCACCGTATTCCCGTCCCCGTCCTGGACCATGATCGTTGGCACGGGAACGCTGTTGACCTCTGGGTCGCTCCCGATCTCTGGAATATCCTCGGCACGCCCAAACACGTTGACTGGAACCTTGACCTCCACCTGCTCCCCCGTGACTGGATCCGTCTCGGTCCTGGTCTCCTCCCCAGCGTTGCGTGCCAGGGCCATGACCTGCCTCGCCCTCTCCTCACCCACCATGACGGAACTGGCAATCTCCTGGTCCACCTGCCTGCCAAACTGCTCCCCGTAAAAAGCCTCATTGTCCCTGGTGATGGCGTTGACACCGCCGCCAATGAGACCACCCGTGACCATCCCCACCGCAGCACTCTCAAGCACGCCCTGCGTGACCGATCTTTCTGGGTCATATCCAGCGAGCCTTGAGGCAACGACATTCTGTGCGGCCTGGGAGAACCCTTCCTGGACGGCCTCCTCCGTGGCACCCTCCACGATCCCTCCGAGTATCGCCCTCTTGGCGACCCCAGCGGTCAGCCTGCTTGCAAATTTGCCAAGCGGAATGGCCTCGGTGAGTCCAATGGGTACACCCATCGCAGCCGCACCTCTTGCCACAAACTCGTTGGCACCGTATTGCCTGGCCTCTTCATACAGTGATCCACTGGTGCTGAGTGCTCCGACCCCAGCTGCCGTACCAAGCCCAACCGCACCTGCGGCTGAGGCTGGAGCTGCGGCGGCTGCCGCTGCGGCTGTGCCGAGGAATGCCAGCGCACTGCCCAGCCCTTGCGGGACGAGTGTGTTGATGAACTCGCCCCTGAGTCTTGGGTCCTCAATCCCAGTTGTTTCCCTGACGGACTCATCAATGTTCTGGGCTATCTTATACAGGTCCCTTTCGGCCACGGGGCTGTCGTCATCATACGATCCCAACTGCTCCCCAATGACCTGTTGGGCCAAAGCGGCAGACCTGAAGGCCGATGTGAAGGTTCCAGCGGCACCCTTGTAGATGTTGCCCAGGAAGGCCGAGGCACGCTCCACTGGGCCAAGGTCACCCAGGACATCTTTGGCCGCTATGCCGACAAACTCATCGGTGGCCTGACCCACCTCCCGTGGATCACGGGGTTCAACCTGGGTGTAATACTCCTGCACGTAGCGAGAGTATTTGTTGATGTTGTCGATCTTATCCTGGTCGGAAAGGCTGTCATACCCGACCTGGGTTTTTATGTCCTCCCAGGGTACCAGAGCCACGGGTTATTCCTCCCTGGCTTCGATCCGCTTCTTGAGTGCTTCGATTTCCTTGTCGAGGTTCCGCACAATACGGGCACGGGTTTTGTCGCTGGGACGGGTCTTGGCCTGTGTGACCATGCCGACCCCAGGTGCACCCACCACCACGTTGGGACGAAAACTGGTATTCTTTGCCTCTGCCTCCCGTGTCATCTGGAGTCTGGCCAGCTCCTTCTTGAGTTGCTCGGTCTCACCCTTGTCGGAGGCCGCCTCACTCTCGCTTTCGGTGAACCCCTCGGGCATGTCATCCCCACGCTTCTTTGTCCTGCCAAGCTCGTCCGCATAATTGGGCATGCTGGGAGCTTCCTGTGGTGCGGAAGCCTGCGGCCCCTGGCCTGTGCGCTGTCCGCCAAAGATCTTGGTCAGGAGGCTTTCGTTCGTCTGGGCAGCCTGGTCCTGAGATTGTGCGGCCCCGCCGAAGGTGCTGTTCCATGCCTCATAGGCCGCAGCGGTGGAGAAGTTGGCCTTCACGGTGGTTCCGTCGGGCTGGGTGCGGGTGACCTCAAACTTCCCGTCCCCAAACTGGCTGGTCAGCATTTTTAGGCTCAGTTCGTTGTTGGCCAGACGGCTGCGAACCCTGGCCAGCTCCTCCTGGTCGCCAGGACCCAGCGGGGTGTTGACTGCGGAAAGCTCGTTCAGGCGTTTGTTGAGTGAGATCTGTTCGTCGGAATACTGGTTGAGCATGTCCCTCATCCCAGTGAATGCCATTGCCCCCTTGGAGAGCGGATCTTTCCCACCTCCAGATGCGGAACGTGAGTTGGCGGCTTCAAGGCGTGCCATTGCCATTTGCTGTTTCATGTCCTGCTCCCTGCGTTCCGTGATCGCACGAAGCCCAGACTGCATCATGTAGGCACCAGCGTTGGCAATGCTTCCAAATTGATCGGCCATGTTATGCCCCCACGCAGATGGTGTTGGTTTTCGAGAGAAGCTCGATCTTGGAGTCCATCCAGCGTCTTAATACGGTCTTTATGGCGTTGTGCCCCCTGATCCACCTGGCAATCCGAGGTCCGTACTTGATATATCCATACAGCATCCACCTTGGGCTGTACTTCATCATCCACTCCCTGAATAGCATCCACTTGGGGTCGTCCTCCCCGTAAACCTCCCGAGCCACCCAGCACACCAGTCCAGCTATACCAATACCCAGGCCAGCGATCCCCTGGGCCGCACCAATCCCCGCAGCCAGCGGGTTCTGATAGGTGCTGGCCATGTAGCCAAGCTGGGCATTGTAGCCAGACATCTGGGTCCTGTAGTTCTCGGCGTTGACCCCAGCTCCCTGCAGGAACTGCTGTCCACCCATGAAGGGGGAGTTGGCGAGAGGGGCGGGAATATTGGCCGCAAACCCACCCGCCTGCGGGGCCGAGGCACCGATCTGTCCAGACTGGATCGGGGCCAGGCCAAGATAGCTTTGCACGTTGGCCACACGCTGCTGCTGGAGTTGTTGGCCCACGTTGAACTTGGCCAGCACTTCCGCAGCCGAGGCAGCATTGCCATACAGATTCCCACGAGCCGCCTGTGCGGAGCGAATGTCCTGCTCGGCAATCCGAGCCTGGTCGGCGGAAAGGCTGGAACCCAGCGCAAGCTCGCTACCCAGTCTTTGACCCAGCTGCTCGTTGGCCGCAAACCTGCCAGGATCGGCCATCTCCAGGATCCTGCGCTGTTCGGCCACCGCCTCGGTGCCATAGCGTTTGGAAAGGGTGACTGCGTTCTCGACCTGGGCATCCGAGGTCTTCCGCATGATGTCGATATCGGTGGGTATGCTCGCCTCTTTGCCCTTGCGGTAGGCCTCCAGGGTGAGCGGGTATCCTGTCGTCGAGTAGTACTCCATCGCCTCCTTGTTGGCGGCAGCCGTGTCGGCAGGAGAGACCGCAGGAGGGGGAGGCGGGGCAGGAGGTGGTGACGGAGGGGAACCCATATGTCAAGTAGATACCAACTGTTTAGAAGACGTTTGCAGTTGCGTCAAGCCCTTATAGGACATCCTGGCCAGGACGTGGAACGGGTACTCCTTGACGGCCCCGCCACGGTGGTCCCGCCTGGCGGCAAGCCTCTCCCTGGGTCCCCATACCGTCAAAAGCAGATCCACCAATCTGACAAGAATCTCTGGCTTGGGGGCGATGACCAGCTCCACCCAGCAAAGGTCTGCCTTGGGATCATTGAAGTACGGGTCCGAAAGACCCTGCTCCTTGTTGTGCAAGAACCTCACCATACCCACCCCCTGAATCCCGTCCTGGTTCTTCATGTAACCAAGCAACCTGTGGTGCCGATACCACCTAAGCCAGGGCTTGAAATCCCCCCAGCACATGGCTGGGGAATAGTGCTCGACTATGAAATCCTGGATCTGGTCGAGATCCTGCTCAAACACTAGATGTTCCGCTGGTCCTCGGGGACCGAATAATCAGTGACGGGAGAACTGCGGAGGGGGTTGGTATCCCGATAGTACTGGTTGACCAGCTTGTACCAGTTGCGGATTTGATCGTTGCGGGAGTCCATCATTTCCTTGGTGCGGGGAATGTAGACCTCCTGCCTCTCTTTTTCGTATTCAGCCCTCCGCTTCTGCTGATCCACACGCTCCTGGGCGTAGGGATCTGGTGCAGGCGGTGGCGATCCTCCTCCTCCTCCCATATATGCTTATGTATGCACCGCAGTTGTTGTTACGTCAAGCGGGAACATATGGTTGCACAAAGGCAGAGGCCATGAACCCACGGACCGCCAGGAGTTTGGAGGATGACTCCACCCGTATAATGATTTCCCTGAACTGGCGCATGGACATGATGTCGGTTGAGGACAGGATAACCCTGGCCTCATATCCGCCCAACTGGTTGGGCAGGTAAAACGGCAGCGTCAGGGGGGTGGGACCCGTTCCTATGCTCTTAAGGAATTGAAATTCATGGTCATCCAGCTTCACGTAAAGATCTGCGTCCGCCAAAGACTCGTAAAATTGGCACTCCACGGAGTTGCCAATCTTCTTGCTGTCCACCTCCCCAAAGGTGAATCCCCTGGTCGCCACCTTGGTCGGGATGGCCTGCCCACCCGCTGCTGTGGTTGTGATATCGTCCGAGTATGTGGAGTCTGGCCCCGATTGGAAATTATGCCCCTTCCTCCAGATGTAAACCCTGCCGTTCCTGTCCCCAATGGCCATCCCAGCCTTCAGATTGGTCACCCCGCCAAGGGTGAACGGAAGGGTGGCGGAAAGAAAGATGGGCAGTGTCATCCCGTCCACAATCAGTCCGCTGCAATAGGGAAGGAAATTGCCCGACCATTCCCCAATGAAGGATCCCCTGACGGTGTCATAGGCAATCGAGATGTGGGTCCTGTCTGGGTCTCCGAGGGTCGGACCCGTGAAGACCACGGTATTCTCGTAGTAAAGGCCGTTGATCTCTGAGGGCGTGTTCTTGTTGATAAGGTCGTAAAGGTTCTGGATCGGCCTGGAAAGCGGTACCGAAACTGCCTGCTCGGAACCCTGTAGTGTCCTGGTCAGGGTCCTGACCCCGTCCCTGGAGGCAAAGAAGATATCCGCACCCACCCTGATGGTGGCCTTCTGGGAGATGGATCCGTTGGAGGTGTCCACCGCCTCAATCTCAAAGTTGGAGGCCGAGCTTTGGGTGATGTTGCTGACAACAAAAACGCTGTTCTCCTTGAAGACGGCGATCCTGTCGCCCGTCCACTCCCTGATCGCAGTGATGGGCGCACCATCCCCGCCCACCCGAATGGAGTTGGTTACCGTGTTGAAATTAGCCGACAGAAAATCCCCCACCATGAGCGTATCTGGCTCCGACTGCCTTACCCCAAATAGCCTTCCGTTGGAACTAATCAGGTGGGTTATACCAGCAGGTGCGGAGACCGCCCCCGATGTGGGAACCGTCACCACCGATGTGCCCTCGTAATACTTCAGCTGCCCAGCCGCCGAGGTGTCGACAAAGTAAAGCCTGTCGGCCACCGAGGCCGTGAAGACAGGGTTGGTGGAGATGAATGCCGACGAGGAAAGCGTGGTCCATCCCGACGTATAGGATGAAAATCGGTAAATGTTTCCGTTCTTAAAGGCCAGCGTGTAGGGACCCAGGGTGCTGGATCTCCAGCTGGTCACGGCCCTGACCACCGAGGTGCCCTCGATGGCAGGCATCACAATCAGTCCCTCCCTGGTCCTGGCGATCCCCGTCCTGTCAAGGTCCACATTAAGCAGCTCACTGCACACTCCCTCGGGCAAAAGCCTGGCCTGTGAGTAGCTGTCAGAACCAGTGAAGTTGCGCTGTGACTCAAACGTCAGCGGCGTATCCAGCGCATCATCGGTGACAATCGGCATGGCTTACCCGCCTAAATGAACTGGATCTGGGAATCCCCGCTCTCCCAGTCATCCCTTTGCCACTGGCCGTCGGACTCCACCGAGATGGACAACCTGGAGGCTGACTGGCCCCTCTCCATGTTCCTGGCCAGGGCCAGAAGGGTAAGTGCCTCGGACTGCTTGGCCTGGGCCTTGGCGTAGGCCTGCTTATATTCAAGCATATCGGCCTCAACCAGGGCCACCAGGGCCTGCTCGGCATGGGGTATGGCTGGCTGGTCGCTGTCCTGCTCCAGGCTTCGGTAGTTGGATACCCCAGAATTGATCACCCTGACCTTTGTTTTGCAGAGCACGCTAAGGGTTCCCGATTGACCTGCTGCCTTGAGGAGCTGGAGCCTGATCTGGCCAGAATCGTTCTTTGCCAGAATCACAAAAGCTGCCGTGGTCCCGCTGCCCGTGAAGGATTCGGGAGAGTTGACGAAGGCACTCTCATAATTGGCTGGGCTAATCGCCGTGGTGTCCAGCTTGACGGCCACGGGCATGTCAAAACTGGTGCTTGGGATGGTGACGATGGAGTCGTCCGCCGAAACGGCCACGGAGGTGGTTGCCAGGGAGTCCTTCCAAACCTGGGAGTTCCAGATCATCTCATACCTGTTCTTGGCAAATGTCTTGGCCGCAGCCACGGCCCCCGAACTGGTGTCGTGGACCTTGGTGCAAACCTGGTTGGCGATCTGGTCGAGCGTCACGTCCTACAGGCCCAGCTGCTCCTTGGTAAAGCCAAAGCGGGTGATGGTGGAGAGATCCTCCACGTCCTGCCAGATCGGCTCCAGCTTGGGGCCGTCATAGCCTGGCTGGTTGTAGCCCTCTGGGTAGGACTGCACATCCTGCCTGCGGGTTGCCGAACCCTTCAGGGCGGCAATAAACTCGTCGTGGGCAGTTGTTCCCGCCACGGCATCCAGGTCCGCACGGGTGTTGATGACTTTGTTTTTAACAGGTGATGCCATAGGTTTCCTCCATCCATGTTTTCAGGTTATGTGTGTCCGCCCACTGCGTGTGGCCAGACCATGCGGCCATGAACTTCCCCAAGGAGGGAAGATCCCTGCGCTCCACATAGCTTGAAATCTTGCGTTTGGCCCGTGCCACTGAATCCCTTCGGATCAGCTTGTAACTGGGCCAGATCCTGTAACCGACGAAATTGATGCCCCTGCTGATCGGCGAGGCCTGCCATTTGCTGATCCCCAGGCCAAGGTCCGCCCCAGCACGATCCCTGATCCTGAGGAAGGATTCGGAGAGGATTTTGGGGTCATCCCCCAGGATGACAATATCATCCATGTATCTAGCCCAGTGCCTGCGCCCCAGGGAGAAATGTATGAATCGGTCCATCTCGGTGCCATAGACGTTGGCAAAAAGCTGGCTGGTCAGACATCCAATCGGCAACCCCGTGCCATCCCCTGGAATAATTTTGGAGATCAGATCCAGGGTGGCCTGACACCCAATCTTTCTTTCAATGATCTTGTGAAGCCTAGCCCTGTCAATGGAGGGAAAGTACTTGGAGAAATCTGTCTTAAGAAAATGAGTTGCCCCCGTCTGTCTTAGCCTGGACTGGACATGCTTGACGGCGGCGTGGGTACCCAGGCCCTTCCTGCATGCGAATGACCATGGCAACATGGCCTGGTCAAAGATCGGCTCAATGACGCTGCATAGGGCGTGTTGCACCACCCTGTCCTTGAAGTCCAGGGCCGAAATCAGCCTGGCCTTCGGCTCGTAGATCGTGAAGTTCCTGTACTCACCCTGGGTGTAGGATCCAGACAGGATCTCGTCACGCAGGTCCAAAAGATTCTTTTCCGAGTATTCCTTGAACTCCAGATAGCCCCAGGTCTTTCGCTTGTTTTTGGCCGTCTTCAAGAACGCTTCCCTGAGGTTTCCAATGTCGGCAATTCTGCCGATCAGGTTCCTGGATTTGTTTGGCATAAAAATGTCGGCCCCGCCGTTGGATTGCCTACTGGGCGTTGTGCCGAACCTCTGAGTGTGTTTCCCGAAGGGGGACAGGCACGGCTGACCACATGCTTGCAGGTCCGCCTGGAGGGCCGTGGCCGATCCAGAGCCGTAAGATGTTGATGTCGTCACAGGCACCCCGAACCCCGATGTTGTTGTTCGAGTTCGTAGGAGAGTTGTTCCAGTTCGAACAACGGGAACCAGAGTTAGACCCATTGTTCCAGTTGCCGCCGAGGATAACGGTGCTATTGCCCGACCTGCCCCTTCCTGTGTTTGACCCATCCGCCCAGGATCGAACCAACCTCGGACAGCAACACCTGCGCCGTCTGAATCTGGCTCGGGCTGAGGCAGCGGATCTGCACAAGAAATCTCATCCAAAAGCGCAGGCAGGCCAGACCCGAGTCGGCCATATAGATCCTGCCTACCTGGTTGGACTTTCCCGCCTGGTAAAAAAGCTCTGGAACCAAAAAAAGTTGCCTGAGAAACATCTCCCGAGCTACCCCATGTTTCCTCGGGATGGATTGAGCAATCGGGTAGAGATACTGAACCAGCCGCTCGTACTTCTCCACAATCAACATCTGATTGTAGCATGGCTTGGTCTCCCCCTGTGGCTCCATTATATTGCGTGTCTTTCGACACGCTAATCAACGCACAGGTGGTCACAGGCACCCCGAACCCCGATGTTGGGGTTCGAGAACGTAGGAGAGGCGTACCAGTACGAACAACGGGAACCAGAGTTAGACCCATCGTCCCAGCTGCCGCCGAGGATAACGGCATTCTCCATCTGATAGGTTGACCCACGTCCACCCGTATTTGCCGACCAGGATGCCGCAGCCGCCCCACCTCCAAACTCGTCACCCCACGTATAGATACATCCAGTGGACTGAATCACGCCCCACTTGGAGGTGAATACGTTCCAGTTACTGGTTGCGCCAGTTCCGTCCACCCCCGTGGTGGGCACATCCGACCCGCCGCTGGAGGTGGCCTCCGTGGTTCCGTAGGCCAGGGCTGCAAATTCCGCATAGGTCAGCCCACGTTTTCCCCAGCTCGCCAGAACCTCCATGAAGTTCCACCAGTTTCCGTTGGAGTAGGCCGTGGATCCGTTGCCGCCAAAAGCCGTGGGAACCTTGGGCGGTGCTGATCCGTCGGCAATCGTCACATTGTACTTGCTGGTCCCGTTGGTGTGATGATCCACACCGCAGAGATAAATATCAGCCCAGAAGTTACCCGCCACCAGGGTCATCCCACGTGGATCGGAGCAAGAGGGTCGGAACTTTAGGTCCCAGAAAGAGTAGGCATTGATCGAGGCAGTGGCATCCCCACCGCTGGTTCCAGAGGCGTTGCCTCCTGGTGCATAATGGAAACCACCCACCCTGCGTGCGTTGGATGTGGGCGGGGAGGTATGGTTGGTCGTGGCCTCAAGCGAGCCGTCCGTCTTGGCCCAAATGGCATAATCCGTGCCGACGGTGGCGGATGCAGGCATGGTGATCGAGGTGGAGGCGGCGATGGTCTTAAGCTCGCCATTGACCTCAACGTAAATCGTGGTGGCGGTACGGGCGGTAAAGTTGCCAGTCTTTTCCCATGCCACGATGGTCGGATCGGCTTTTCGGAAAATTCCGAAGGTAGGAAGAACGCCCGAGGCGATCTTCGCCGAGGTCACGGCAGCGTCAGCCAGGTCTGCGGTGATAACCGCCCCCGCCGCTATTTTGGCGGTGGTGATGGCAGAATCCGCAATCTTTGCGGTGGTGACGTTGGCATCCAGGATTTTCGCCGTGGTGATGGCATCATTGGCCACCTTCGCCGTGGTGACGGCATCGTCGGCGATCTTGGCCGTGGTGACAGACCCAGCCACGATTTGGGCCGAGGACACGCCGCTGGCCGCCGTGGTCGCCCATGAACCAGCACTGACAACCAGAATGGATCCATTGTCGGAACCCGAGACCGACGGAAGATTCCCAGCGGCCACGGACAACGCATCCGCATAGGCCTTGGTCACCGCATCGGAGGTTACCGTGGGGGCGGCCAGTCCCGTAATCTTAACCCCGCCCGTGTCGAAATTTCCGCCAGAGTTTTTGGTGAGAAAGTTGGAGGCAGGAACCTTGCGTGCCGAATTGGCCGAAGTGTCGGCGATCAACAGGTTATCGTTGGAGGCGACGGGATCGGCAATCGCCGTCAGGTCCGTGATCGCCTCGATCCCGATGGATGCGTCCTCGACGAGCTGGTGAAGTTTTGCGCTGGTCACCTCTTCCGTGGAGGTGAAAGTCTTACCCTTGGTGAATCTTGCCATTTGCTGGGTAGGTTAACCAGTATCCGTTTGCAGTCAAGAGCAGTTATGCAAGCCCCAAAAGGGACCAGCTTGGGCTTTCACAGTGAGATCGACTCACCTTGATGGATTTGCGCCTGCAGATCTTGCTGGCGGGGATGATGTACCAGGCCTGGAACGGGTCCAGCCAGGCGGCCAGATAGTCAATCGTGGCCTTTGTGTAGCTGGTCTTTTTCAGGTTCCCGCTGGCCACCATCAGCCTGCACCTGGAATTGGATCTGTTTCCACTTCTGTAAAGAACCCCCATCCAGCAGCTCTTAACCTGCACCCTGTGGAACTTGCCACCAGCGTGGACAACCCAATCATAAGGGCTGCTGTCCCCCACGGGTTTGGACGGGATCCCGCCCCTTTTGAGAACCTCCACCGCAAACATCTGCTCGGCCAGCTCGCCGAACTGCTTGCCATCCTTCACGCTAACAGTTCCAGGCCCTCAGACTTTTGTTGATCCTTGAATCTGGATCCCTAGCTGTCTTTTCGGAGGTAAGCCTTTTCTTCATGCCCAACATCCTTGCACAGAATGCCTTGCGTCT
>OGWL01000008.1_pt1 | contig 29019 bp, 36 predicted proteins | sample 1576031 | NCBI WGS metagenome assembly OGWL01 (sample SAMN07581535, study PRJEB24739) | freshwater metagenome | place: Singapore | collected 2015-01
TCCCAGTGAAGATCCACAGGCAGCACTTAATAAATTCCTTAAAGATCCAAAAACATCAAAGAAATATACCAGTAATGATGTTGAAGAAGGCAATGAGTTCGCTAAGAAAGTTCAGGACTTAAAAGCAGGTGCGGATATTTTTAATTGGACAAGAAGATGTTCTATTCCTTTAGTTTTTCACACAATTGATTCCTTGTTGGAAATTAAATCGTTTGCATTGAAAAATCCAAAATCTAAAATTACTGAACCGGTTTTGTTGGTAAAACCAAGCGTGGTTTTTCTCAGAGATTTTGATGAAGCTGGTTTTAATCCAAATATTTTCGAAAAAAATAGCTTTGATATAGATGGTTTGATTAGTAATATAAAATCTCAAAATCCTACCGTATGTTGTGATTATTCCGATGGTTGGGGCAACTTTGTAACATCAACATGGATAAATAAATCAAGCATTCCTTTTTCTGCTGTTGACTATTCCGCAGGAATTATGTCGCCAAATGAAAAAAGGCTTGCTGCGCTTTGGGAATCAGCGTCAAAAATGTACCAAAGTATATTAAGGGGTTAATATGAGAAGGTTCGACTACGACGATAACGATGAATTCCGTGAGGATGTTGACAAGTTTTTTGAAGAAAATTCGGGAGGTTATGACGATTTTCTCGCAGAAGAATTTGCAATCCAAGAAGCAAAAATTGGAATTCAGCATCGTGAAATGGATTTGCGTCTTATGAGAACGGCAATCAAAGTTTGTGAAAATACTTTTATGTGGTCATTTTATTCACTTTCTACTCGTTTAAAAATGATTTCTGACACATATAAAAAGCTTCGCAAGCTAGAGGAGTGACTGTGCCTTTTTACGAATTTTCATGTAATCGGTGCGAAACTGTTTATGAAGAGCTTTGTTCTCATGATCCAAAAGGAAAATACCCCGGCTTAAAATGCCCTAAATGCGGCAGTAAATCTAAAACCAAATTGATGTCCACCTGCAATTACGCATTTGCAAATCCAGAAGGCACAGATCGGTGGAATAGTGAATCAGGTGGACATGATTATCGTTTCAATCATAATCTTCCTAAAGTTATTGCCGAAAGACAAAATGCTGCTGAAAAAGGCGGAAACGCCAGTCCTTACAATAAAATAAATGATCTTAACAATAATGATGTTTGGGGTGAGGTCAAATAACTGTTAAGTCAATCTTCGCTTTATAGCCTTTGGGTAAAAGATTTTTTATTCCTTTAAATGAACCTTGTTTTTTATCCATTCTGATAGTTACATGAAGATTTTTTAGGTCCATGAGAATTTGACCTGTTGTTTGCATATTGAATGGATTTTTAATTCTATAAGGATTTAAAAAGGGATCATCTTTATATTTTTTCCTTAAAGTTGGAAGTATTTCTTCTGATTTTGAAATTTTTTCAAGATTTTTTTGTGCTAAATCAAGTCTTGTGTGAGATGATATTTTTTTCTTTCCGTAGATATATCCAACTTTTTTATGATGTATTCCATGATTGGTTCTAACGACTACATTTGATTTAATTTTTTCTACAACAGGTTCAAATCTTACCGGAACTTCCAACACATATATTTCTTTGCCATCGCTAACAATAGTTTGACCTTTCACGGCTTGACCGCCATTTTTTTTCCCTAGTAGGCAGTCAATTACATCTTTGATTGTTTTGTAGCCCAAAGCATTTCTAATTCTTTTACCATCAGTAGTATGTCGTTTTTTGTCTATCTTGGTTTTTTTATCGTTGACATTATTGCTTTCTTTTTCATCTTTTTTTACCAATAGACTACTGTTTATTATTCCAATTCCGTGTTCGTTAATTCCTTCGCTCCAATCGGTGTCTAAATCATGCCATAAAAGAACTTCAGTTCCACGGATCAATTGATGTAAAACTTCTACTCTTGCCTTGTAACCTCTATCTCTGTTTTTAGCCAGAAAAATGCCTTTCTCAAGCCTTACAGCAGCTACTACGCATTCGTTAATTTGTATTTCTAAAAAATCTTTAAAATCCATATTAAAAACTCCATTTAAATATTTATTGCTTGGTTTTCACATCTTTGTTTTTATTTTCTTTTTTTATTTTATTTACTGACTTATAATTGTTTTGGGAATCCGTACACTTTGGCGGGGAGATATTATGAGCAGCGCACTTCAAAGGATCATTGGTAACTTTAACCGTGAGCGTTTTCGTGAAATTCATGCTGAAATGAGTTTCAGCGACTATCTTGAACTTTGCTACAAAAACCCCAAACTCATTCGCAACGCTTGGCAAACCATCTATGACATGATCATGGATAAAGGCAGCGAGACTGTTGAAGAATATCGCAAGACATACACAAATTACAAGTTTTTCGATGATCCATCCTATCCGATCATCGGACTCACTCCCATGAAAGATGCGCTTGTTAAGTTTATTAAAGGCGCTGCTGGAGGTTATGGAACCGAGAGGCGCATCCTTCTGCTTCACGGACCAGTTGGCAGCAGCAAGTCAACCATTTGCCGACTCATAAAGAGGAGTATGGAAAAGTACAGCCATACCAATGAAGGTGCATGGTACAGTTTCAAATGGGTTGATCTTCCTACAGGATCAGATGGATTGTTTACGGACACCGAATGCGAGTGCCCGATGCATGAACAGCCGCTCAAGCTTCTCCCGCTTGATATGAGGCAACAAATTGTTGATGAATTCAACAAAATTCATGAAAGCCTGACACCTCCAAACGAAAGACCAGACCTTTACACACTTAAATGCAGCGATGAACTTGATCCCTTGTGCAAGAAGTTCATGAATGAGTTGCTTAAGCGTTATGATGGCGATCTTGAAAAAGTTCTTGAAAAACACATTCGTGTAGTTCGCAAGGTTTATTCCGAAGCGGATCGTTGCGGCATTGCAACCTTCCAACCAAAGGATGAAAAGAATCAAGATTCGACTGAATTGACTGGCGACTTCAATTTCCGCCAAATCGGTAATTTTGGTTCAGATTCCGATCCCCGAGCATTCTCCTTTGATGGTGAATTCTGCTGCGGAAATAGGGGAATTATCGAGTTTATTGAAGCACTTAAACTCGACACAGCATTTCTATATGACCTTCTTGGAGCATCCCAAGAACAAAGCATTAAGCCAAAGAAGTTCGCTCAAGTCAGCATTGACGAAGCAATTCTGGCGCATACCAACGACCCTGAGTTCCAGAAGTTGAAGAGCAATCAGTACATGGAAGCATTCCGTGACCGTACTACCAAGATCGATGTTCCATACACACTAAAGTGGAACGAAGAACTCCGTATTTTGGAAAAGGACTATGGTCCCGGCAAAGTGCGTCAGCATATTGCCCCGCACACTCTTGAAATTGCTGCTTTGTGGAGTATTCTCACACGCCTAGCAGACGATAAGGATGGAAAGCTTTCGCTCGTTGAAAAAGCAGAACTTTATGACGGCAAGTTGCTTCCCGGTTGGACCGAAGAAGCCGTCAAGGAATTGAAGGATAAGTATCCAGATGAAGGCATGAGCGGTGGAGTATCCGTTCGTTATCTTCAGGACAAGATTTCCAACTGTCTCGCTAACAACCATGATTATGTCAATATGTTCATGGTTTTAAATGAGTTGCGTGACGGTTTGGATCATAGTTCTCTTCTTACCAACAAAGAACAAGTTGGTCGTTACATCACTTGTATCGACCTTGCTGTAAAGAAGCTTACAGATATTCTTAAAGCGGAGGTTCAAAAAGCTTTGGTTGGAGATAAAGAAGCAATCAAGCGTCTTTGCACAAATTACATTGACAATGTGATGGCATACATCAACAAGAGCAAAATTAAAGACCCAATCACGGGTCAGGACCGTAAGCCAGATGAAAGGCTCATGCGTCAGATTGAGGAAAAGATTCAAATTCCTGATACTGGATGTGATGATTTCCGCCGTCAGATTGCCGCTTTCATCGGTCATCTTGCTCACGAAGGCAAGAGTTTCCAATGGGATTCAAATCCCAAGTTGAGGAAGGCTCTTGAGGCAAAACTTTTTGAAGATGTAAAAGATACAATCAAGCTATCCGCTTTGAACATGAGTGGAGCAACTGTTGTTGACAAGGATTTGCAAGAAAAGATTGATGCGGTCAAGACAAGGCTTATCAAGGATTTTGGCTACAACGAAAGATCAGCTACAGATGTCCTTGATTTTGTTGGTTCTATCTTTAGCCGTGGTGATCTTGCGGAAGAAGAATAAGGAGCAAAAATGCAGAATCATTGGTTAAATAATGCAAAAATCAAGCAACTTCTTAGTGACATCGATAAGATCGCTATGGATACTTGGGCATCTGATGGAACATTAGGTGATTTTTTCGCTTCTTTAAATGATGAAGAAACTGATCTTCTGTTTGCCATGAGGATTAAGAATTTTTCTTCCGACATTGATGAAATGGTATGTTCTTTTGATTTGGAAACTGTTTGACAAAGAGGTAAAAAATGCCCCGCCGTGTAGAGGAAGATCACAAGGACTTTCGTGATGTGGTGTCGGGACGCATCCGTAAGGCGCTCAAGAAATTTATCAAGAGTGGTCAGATTGTTCGCAATCGTGGCAAGAATGGAAAGATTTCCATTTCCATTCCCAAAATTGATATTCCTCACATTGTTTATGGCGAAAGTGGCGAGGGCATCGGTCGTGGTCCCGGCAAGGAAGGCGATGTTGTAGGCAAAGACCCAAAAGGTCAAGGTCAAGGAAATGGAGCGGGACAAGGAGAAGCAGAAGGAATCACCATCAATCTTGACCTTGAGGATGTCTTGAGGTTCATGCAAGATGAATTGGAATTGCCAAATTTAAAGAAGAAGCCAAATGAAATCTATGATGAAGTGAAAATCAAATACAATAAGATTTCACTCATCGGACCAGAATCGCTTAGGCATAACAGGCGCACACTCAAGCAGACTTTAAAGCGACAAGCTGCTGAGGGCACAATTGCTAACACTAAGATTGTGCCGGGTTGTAAAGACCCTGTGCGTGTGCTTCAGCCAATCAATGAAGACAAGCGTTATCGTCAATACAGCGAGATTAAATTGCCAAGCAGCAATGCTTTGGTGATATTTGCCCGTGATGGTTCGGGATCGATGGATGATGCCAAGTGCGAAATCGTGAGCGATATGGCTTGGTGGATCGATGTTTGGATTCGTCGCTTTTATGATAGGGTTGACAGGTTATATGTGTGGCATGACAGCGAGGCTATGGAAGTAGACGAACAGAAATTTTACAAATATCGTTTTGGTGGTGGAACCACTTGTTCATCAGCTTTAAAATTTATCACTAAACAATTTGAAAACAGATATCCTCCTGATAAATGGAATGTTTATGTTTTTTACTTTACGGATGGAGAGAACTGGGGCGAAGACAACCAGATTTTCATTGAAACTTTAGCTAATGAGTTTAAGCCTCATATTGTGAATTTTACTGGAATCGCTCAAATTCTTGCATCTTCTTATGGTGACTCGGTCAAATTTCATGTTGATGAAGCAATCAAGAACGGAAAACTTGATCGTGAATGTGTGCGAACAGTTCAGGTTGGTGGGAGTGCTGATGGCAAACCTATGTGGTCTGCACCAGCTTTGAGTGAAGAAAATAGAAATGAACAAATTATTGAAGCTATCCAGCAGCTTCTTGGGAATCCAAATAAAATTCATCGGGAGTAGTTTTGCGATTTGAAGAAATTAAATGTTATCCAGATCAAACAGTTTGGGAAAAACATACGGTTTTGTTAGAAGAATTGAAAAATGTTTTTGAATCCATCGATGCAAAGCAATTATTTCTAAAATCTTGTAAAGAAAAAATACGCAACGGACAAATGCTTTTTTGTCCCAAGTCCTGTAATAAGCAAACAAAATACATATTGCGTGACAAAGATTGGAAATCTTACAAGCACAGTTTTCGTTACAATTCCGGCAATAAGCGAAGTGGAAGTTACGAAGTTGACTTTTTGAAAAATCGTGTGGCTTGTGAGTTGCAGTTTGGCAAATATTCATTTATGCCAGACAATGTTATGAAATTTGAAATATTCAATAAATTTCTAAAAATTATAGATTTGGGTGTTTTGATCGTACCATCAAAAGCTTTACAATATAGAATGAGTTCTGGTCCCGGTTGTTTTCAACAAATAGTTCAAAAACTTGATGATCTTAATTATCAAAATCCTTTGATTGTAATCGGTCTAGGAGTTTAATATGTCCAGCAAATTCTTTCATGGCTCAAGCTTGTTGTTGGGAAATAATACCGTTCCCGGTGTTCAGCTTCCCAAAGAATTAAAAGAACTTTTGCCTATTGTTTTTAAAGCTTGTCGTGATTGGGGTCTGGACTTTTATCCCACAATCGTTCAACTTTTAACTTATGACGAGATTTCAGAAATTGCAGCATACGGTGGATTCCCTGTGCGATTCCCGCATTGGTCCTTCGGCATGGAATATGAGGAATTGCAAAGAGGATATGAATTCGGAGGACATAAAATATACGAAATGGTAGTGAATTGTTGTGAACTTGCAACAAGTATCTTGACGCAAGATGGAAGAAAAAGGGCTGACGAAGTTTTGGTTGGTGACAAGGTAATGGGTCCGAGTGGATGGCGTGATGTGGTTGCCGTAAAAAGGCAAAAACCGTCACAAGTCATGGAAATAACCTGCGAAGAATTAGGCAATAAAATTGTTTGCACTCCAAATCACAAGTGGAAATGCGTAAGAAATGGTAAATCAGTTTGGGTTGAAACAAAAGATATAAAATCTGGTGATGTTATTCAGGCGGGGAGTGAATATGGATACTTTTTAAATAAACCGGCAAAAATTGAATGGTCTCCTGACAAAATTATTTCTGAGACAAGAAAAAATGTCAGAAACCGATTGTTAGAAATAAATCCTCCTAAAAACATGACTCTTGAGTTGGCAGAACTCATGGGTATGCTTGCTGGCGATGGTTCTGTTGGAGTAAGGCTGGCCTCGCAAATTTTGAGCGTTTGCGTTCACAAACCATTAGTTGAATATCAAAAAAGAATTGCAGATTTATTTTATAAGGTTTTTTCAAGACAACCTGCAATACATCAAAAGAAAGACTCTGTAAACAATGTAGTTCTTTGCAGCAAGTTTGCTGTTGATTTCATGAATTCTGCTGGGCTGAATAATGGATGCACATATAAAAACAAAAGAGTTCCTTGGTCTATTTGGGCTTCGTCTAATGAATATCGAGCTGCATTTATAAGAGGTCTATTTGATACAGATGGACATTGTGGAAAAACGCTTAGTCTAAGTTGTTTCAACGATGATTTGGCAAATGATGTCCAATTATTGCTGCTTGAAATGGGAATTAGATCGAAAGTTTTCAGGGTAAAAAATAAACATAATGATATTGCAATCTTGACAGTAAAAGGCAAAAAAAATATCCGTCTGTTTGCTCAACATATTGGTTTTTCGTTGGATTACAAAGCAAAAGCGTTCGATGTTTTAGCCTCTAAAGATGGTCGTTCAGGTCGTGGGCAACCGTTGCCGGGTGTTATGGAAAATGTGTTTGAAAGAATTGATCAAATGGATAGACCTCCAGAGAGCATATACAGGTGGCGCAGGAGAAAATTAGAAAAAAATATGACATCAAACGCTCTGTGGGGTTTTCTTAATCATGCAGTAGAGTCTGGATACGAAGATACATTTGGCGATTTATTAAAATTGGTTGAGAAGCCTGTATTTGTGGTTTCATCAGTTGAAATATATGAGGAAAAACAAGAAACCATAGACATTGCTTTGGATCATGATGAGCATGACTTCTTGGCAAATGGACTTATTTCTCACAATACCAATCCATGTTATATTTATAATCTTGCCTCTAATACATTGGCTGATCACTTAACTGTGGTTGCTCATGCAATTGGTCATAATGATTTTTTCAAGAATAATATTCATTTTTCTGCGACCGATACGAACATGATGAACAAGATGGCGAATCATGGAACGAGAATTCGCAAGTACATGACTCGTTGGGGCAAGGAACGAGTTATTGAATTCCTTGATCATGTCATGCGGCTTGAAACATTGATTGATGGGGCAGAAGCATGGACAGAGCGTGTAGTCAGAGACAGAAACATCCGTGATGAACGAAAGTATCGAACACCGAAGCGTCTTCATGTGAGCAACGAAAGGCTTTATATGGAGCCTTTTGTAAACACAAATGAATATAAAAAGCGTGAAAATCAGAAGAGTCACGAAAGGGATATCGCTGATGAACTTGGATTTTTCAAGAATCCAACTAAGAACATTCTTGGATTTTTGAGAGATAATGCGCCTTTGAAGCCTTGGCAAGCAGATATCGTTTCGATGTTGTATGACGAGGCGTTATATTTCTTCCCGCAACGCCAAACTAAGGTAATGAACGAAGGTTGGGCCAGTACAACGGATTCAGTAATCATGACTGAAATGGGCCTTATTGGTCTAGGTCAAAGCAGTCATGATTGTGGAATTGTGGAGTATGCTCATCATAAAATGGGCGTTCTTGGTGGCAAATATTCGATGAACCCTTACAAGTTGGGTTACTATTTGCTGGCAGATATTCGTGAGAGATGGGACAAAGGCAGATTTGGTCAGGAGTACGAGGAATGCACGGATTTGCATAAGAAGGAAAATTGGAACATTCCTACGAATCTGGGCAAGGAAAAGATATTTGAGGTTAGGAAGTATTATGATGATTTGACATTTATTCATGAGTTTTTCACGGAGGAGTTTTGCCGAAAGCATGAATATTTCCATTGGAAGAAATATCCAAATGGGGAATTCAGGCTTGAAAGTCGTGATTATATGCAGATCAAGAATATGTTGATGCGGAGGTATTTAAACGGTGGTTTGCCTGATATCAAGTTAACGGAACCTAATTATGCTGGTCGTGGAATCATGATGCTTGAGCATCAAAGTGACGGTCGTGGCTTGTATGAGCCGTATCTTGCTGATGTTTTAAGTTCCTTGCGTGTGATTTGGAATAATGATGTAATGTTGTCAACCAAGGATGATAAAGGAAGAGAAAGAATTTACTATTGCAATGGCAACACACCGAATTTCGTTCAATTGATTGATAGGAAAAAATTGGGGCAGTTATTCTAATACATAGTGTGGAGGTGTGTATGGACGATTCAAGTTTTTTGCTATCTGATGAGTTTTTGGCATTTGCCGAAAAGGTCAAGGCGATTCATGAAGAGAAGAAGGCAAAGAAAGCTGAATTAAAAGCTTTTTATGACAAGGTTCAAGCCGAGATCAAAGCTCTTGATGCAAAGGCAAAGGCGCTAGAGGATGAATTTAATGCACTCAAAAAAGGTGACTGAATTGGAAACTAGAAAGCGACTTGCCTTTGAGTTGTTTGTTCATTTATTTGCTATTTTCGTCGGCATGATGATTTTCATAATGCCGACAAGCAAAAATAATTGTATTTTGAATTTGAATTTATGTTTTGTCGTTTTTTCATTATATTGTTTTCTCATGATGACAACTGAAAAGGCAGTTGTCACAAGGAGTAATTATGTGGTTTGCGGCATCTGGTTGTTGAACTCATCTCTGCAAGCTTTAAATTTGTTTTTACTGGGTAGGTGAATATGGAAATCAATATTACTGAAGTTGCAGCCAATGAAGTCAAACGCATAATTAAAGAGAATATGCCCGACCAAGGATGTTTCTTGCGTGTTCGTGTTGTCGGTGGTGGGTGTAGTGGATTTCAAAATAAATTGGCGATTGACGACAATTTCAATGAAACCACAGATCAAAAATTTCACTTAAATGGCGTTGATGTTGTTGTTGACAAACGCAGCGCAATTTATCTTGATGGTGCAACAATTGATTTTCAGACTGAAATAAATAATCGTGGGTTCACGGTTTCTAATCCCAACGCAAAATCCACTTGCGGTTGTGGTTCAAGCTATTCTCTGTGATTTTATCGGATAATAATTTTTATAATCCTAGTCATAAATAATTTATGAAAAATTATAAACAATGGCGTGAAGAGCAAAAATTAAAAGAAAATCGTGCTTTAATGGCAGGACTGATGATGGGAGCAGCCGCAGCGCCATCTCTAGCCGCAGCACCAAGACCAGCTAAAGTTGTGCAACAAACGAGACTATCTGATAGTCAAAGACCCAACGAAAAGGCAATTGGCGAATACCTAAACAAAAAAATGATTGATGCTACTATAGCAGGCAAAACTATGACATTTTCATATCGTGGAAACAAAATAGAAATTAAGATGGACAACAATCAATTATCAGATATCATCCGTGCGGTACAAGAAGCTTTTCCAAAATTAGGAATTGATGGGCAATTTAATATTGGTGATATAAGGGGATTTAAAGGAAGTACCGAAACTACTCCATCTCATAAATTTGATCCAAGATCAACGCATGATACAGGATTAAGACCTTACACTTTCAAGGGTGGTTCAGACGCCGCACGAAATAGTCTTGAGAAGAGTCAGTTGAACATTTATCGTTAAAAAACGCTGCTTCTTTCAAAAAATAAAGCGATTCAATTAAAAAACTTCTCAACAGCATTGCAAAATTCTCCTCCAATTTTTATGCTGTGTGCTTGGAGGTTTTGAATGACACTTGAGATAGTAGGTTTTGAGCATCTTCATTTACACACCGATTTCTCAGTTCTTGATGGACTGGGAACTTGTGAAGAATATGCCCTCCGTGCGCCACAAATCAATCAAAAGTTTTTGACAATATCTGATCACGGAATGCTAGGTGCTGTGCCAAGACAAATTCGTGCATGTGAAAAAATTAACGATAAATTTGGCAAGGATACACTTAGTCCTATCTTTGCTGTTGAATTATATGTCAATAGATTACAACCAGAATTTAATGGTTCTGAAGATAGCAAAAAGTTCATGACAACGCTGGATGAAGAGCAAAAAAAAGAATTTAGAAAAAGTTCTCATTTGCTTGCAATAGCTTATAACAACGAGGGTTATAAAAATCTTGTACGATTGTCTTCATGGGGTTGGACCAAGGGTTATTATTTCAGACCGAGAGTTAACTATGAACAGTTGCAGAAACAGAAAGAAGGATTGATTTTTACATCTTGCTGTTACGCAAGCGAAATAGGCAGGGCTTTTGAAACAGGTGGCGAAGATTTAGCTTTTGATATGGTTGAAAGATATATTAAAATGTTTGGTAAAGAACATTTTTATCTTGAAATTATGTTGTTGGATTTTAAAAAACAGAAACCTTATGACGCATTTATAGTAAAAGCCAAAGAGCGTTATGGTCTTAAAATTATACTGACAAACGACTGCCATTATTGTAATAAAGAAGATAGTAAATTTCAAAGATATATGCTTATGATACAAACTGGCAGGACAGTAGATGATATTGAAAAAGCAATGAAAGAAGATGGAAACCAAGATTTCTTTGAGCTACAGGATCAAAACCTTTGGTTTAAATCAGAGGAGGAATTAAATTCCAAGTGGCTGTCTGATTACAAAGAAATTATTCCATACGAACTTTTCTGTGAGGCAAAAAAAACGACGGTAGACATTTGTAGAAAAGCCAAAGGTGTGTCATTAGACAGAAGTTTAAAATTGCCTGTTATTCCTGACGCTGACGAGCGTTTGCGAGAGGAAATTATGAATGGAGCGGCAAAGAGAGGTCTAAAAGGTAAGGAGTATTTGAATAGATTGATGGAAGAATACAGTCTTATCACACGAAAAGGTTTTAGCAGTTACTTTTTAATTCAAAAAATGATGACTGATGAAGCGAGAAAAGTTTCTGTACAACTTTTGGGATATGGTGACGGTTCTCAAGCTGTAGGACCGGCTAGAGGATCGTGTGCTGGCTCTCTGATTTGTTATTGTCTTGGCATAACAAGTGTTGATCCAGTTAAGGAAGGATTATTGTTTAGTCGATTTTTAAGCGAAGCTAGAGGCGGAAGATCGCTGGTGCTTGAATTTAAAAATGTCGATCCTTTACCACCAGAAGAGATGGCCCAATAAAAAAAGCCATGTGATCTAAACACATGGCTTTTTTTTCTTAATTATTTTAAAATCAATATTGGCCCATCATCCTTTTCATCATTTCTGGATTGTTTTTCATTGCCTTCATAAGTGGGCTATTTTCCTTGGGTTGTGGTCCCTCGTCTTCGGGCATGTCATCGTGATGGTCGTCATCGTGTGATTCTTCATCATCGTGATGATCTTCGCCTTCCTCATCATGATCTTCGTCGCCTTCCTCATCATGATCTTCGTCGCCTTCCTCATCATGATCTTCGTCGCCTTCCTCATCATGATCTTCGTCGCCTTCCTCATCATGATCTTCGTCGCCTTCCTCATGATCTTCGCCTTCCTCGTCGTGATGCATATCATCATGATGGTCCATATCATCATGATCTTCATCACCCATAGGAGCAGAAACAGAAACTTCGCCTTCGCCTTCGTCGCCAACAGTACCGGCGGTAATTTCAGTAATGTTCATCAATAATGCACGGGCGAAAGATTCATCGTAACGCATGACTTTGCCGATGACTCGGAAAGATTCGTTTTGTTGAATCATAGCAGCAAGAACTTTTTCAAAAACGCCTTGCCTTCGCATTTCAAGGATAAAATCAGTCACATATTTATCGCTTTTGCAGAATTCTACTGATTCTTTGATTGATCCATAAGAACGAGTTGAGTTTTCGCCAAGTTCTTTAAATCTTTCGGTTTTTATCTTTTTTGTGAATTCGGCAAGAGATAATTTCTTATTTTTTTCAATCCATTCTTGGGTTTTGACATGGGGATAGGATTTCAACTCTGTGCCGGGAGTCGTGTCATGATGCTTTGCTTTCGGCATATAGTGGTCGCTTTTTTTACCCTTGTGGCCTAAAGCTGAAGCATCGTCCTTATTACGATCTGGAGCGTCTTTGCCACTTTTGTATGGAACAGCGCCTTTTTTCGCACCTTTGGGAGTTTCTGGAGCAGATGGTGTTGGACCTTCATAATCTGGCACTACGGCAATCTTGGGTTTCTTGTGACCCTTTTGTTTTTCAACATATTCGTTAAATGACATATATCCCATTTTTTTCTCCCAAGTGTAAAAATGACCTGATATTTCTATATAAGGCTTAAATTCAAAAATTTTATGCTAAATAAAGGTACGGGGTCGTAATTAGAATTCGATTCGGATGTACGACTTGTAAATGGCATGTAGAGGTTGGTCGAATGGCCTCTTAAAAATTCGACTAAAGCCTTAACTGGCGAAACTGTTTACGCTTTGGCTGCTTGATTGCGGTCACGAACTTAGGTAGCCTGCCTGTGGCGACCGAAAGTTTGTTGTAAAAATAGGCTGGTAGAGTGAAGGTCAACGGTCACTAGATGAGATAAAGTTGATAGTGCTGTGAGGGATTTATTTGTTGTTCCTGAACAGATGACAATAAACGACAAATTAAACATGTAGAGGTTTACAAGAAGTGATGCGAAGACAGCGGGGCAGGTCCGCTCGACTCCACTTTGCAAAAAAAGGGAAACGATGTTGAAATTTAAATAATTTCTGGAATTAAAATTTAAGTGTGATGAAGAACTTTTTTTTTCACGGACGACTGGTGGCGATCTTTCCAGTCAGGCCAAATCACTTTTGGTCAGTATTCAAAACACTTCCAGAGAAGACATTGATCAAGATCGTTGGAAAGATTTTGCAACCAAGTACAACGATATTAACAATAAAGCTAGAAGTATGCCATTGAGTTCACAAACGCAAGTGCTCAAAAATACCTTGGTGCAAATTTCCGGCATGTTAAATAAAATTAAACCAGCTAAACCAACAGGTACAACTATGCCTCATGATTACACGGGTGATGTCGGTAGGGAAACAGCCGATACCACTAGGTACATTCAGCAACATGGTACTGTTCCACACATGACTTGATCCCCAATGATTATTCTAGCTTTATTTTTTTTAGTTTTATTTGGTTTTGCGATTTTCAAATATTGTGTCATTCAACCCAAGGTTGAGATGCTTGGCAGAACGCCAAGAAGTTCTCAATGGAGAAAAGTTCGTAATTTACATTTGTTAGAAAATCCAGTTTGTGCGATTTGTGGCTCGCCTGAAAATCTAACTGTTCATCATATAAGATCATTTTCCGAAAATCCTGAACTTGAACTTTGTCCTGATAATTTGATAACATTATGTGAGAATCGTAATTTAAATTGTCATTTTGTATTTGGCCATCATATGAGGTGGACTAATATAAACGACACTTTGATTCGTGACCTAAACAAAATAAAATGTTTTGTTAAGGGAGATTGAGCGTGAGCCGACTCAAAGACTTGTTTAGTAATTTTGAGAACCGCAAAAACTACCTTAAAGAAATAAATGAAGAGAGCGATAAAGTAAGTCATTGTTCTCAATGGTCTACTTCTGACCATATTCATTTTTTTCCAACTTCCAAAACAGTTGCCGCCTTGACTCCCGGTGTATATGACATCAAAGTCAATCAGACAAATGGTCTATTTTTCGAAAAGGTTCCTGTAGTTACACAAGGATTGATTCGTTTTCCAGAAACAAATTCATCTAGAATAATAAGTGAAATTCAAAATTTCTGGAGCAGGGAAAAGATTTTTCGTGATTATAACTTGGCGTATAAGCGTGGAATCATGCTTCATGGTCCCGCAGGTAGCGGTAAAAGCTCAACGATTCAACTTTTGATGCATGATGTGATTGATAGAGGTGGGGTTGTTATCAACTTCAATAATCCATCCACATTCATATCTGGTGTAAGAAAGCTACGGGAAATTCAGCCTGATTCACCTCTTGTTGTTTTAATGGAAGACATTGACTCAATCATTGAGACTAACTCTGAAAGTGAAGTTTTAAATGTTCTTGATGGTGTAAATCAAATCGATAAAGTTGTTTTCTTGGCAACAACTAATTATCCAGAGCGTTTGGGTGATCGAATCATCAATCGTCCAAGTCGATTTGACAAAAGATTTAAAATTGGACATCCTAATGCCGAGAGCAGAAGAATTTACTTTGAGTTTATAATCGGTGGTAAGGAAAAAGTTGAAGAACTCAAGATTGATTTAGAAAGATGGGTTAATGACACGGAAGAGTTTTCAATAGCCCATCTTAAAGAACTTTTTGTGGCGGTTGTCATCCTTGGCGATAGCTACGAAGATGCAATTGAAACATTGACTGCTATGCGGGAAGAAAATCTTAGTTCCAAGGATGATGAAGTTCGTAAACCCATGGGATTCGGGAGATGACAATGACAGAGCCAGTTTTAATTTACAAAGAATATATCTTTGTGATGGATACAAATTCTCATTCGCATGAATTTTACAGAGACCTTGTTGCCTACTGTACCGGATATGTGCATGAAAGTCTTGTAACTAGTCCCTATTCGGAATCTTTTTATGAAGACATGAATCTTTGTGATGAAGATTCAAATGGATTATGTGCTGAGGATAAAAATCCTTTTCTTGGTTACATCGTTGATCGTGAAGATGAACATGGTGATTTGGCACCATGTTGTGTTTTATTGAACAAAAATTATGCAATCAATGATGAGGGACATGCAAAACCGGTTGGCGAAGCAAATTATCATGAATACATCAATACCGCTCCATTTAGCGTGGGTATATTTTTTGATAAATATCCTGAACCATCACAGATAGAGACGATAAAGTCTAGGGCAATCAAGTTCTTTAAGGAAGTTTGGAAGGAAAAACAAGTCGAATTAGAGGCATTTAGAATCATAGTTCACAGCAAGTATGGTCAAGAAATCTTATTGGATTGAAAACAGCCTTGTGGTAGAATTCTCAAAAACCACAAGGTGACTCATGAGCAAGGAAAGATTTATTCAACTTTGTGAGCAGGCTCTTGTTTCAAAAGGGCTTGCCGATGATCCGGCATTTAAAAAAAGGTTCAAATGGGAAAGTCAAGAAATAGTTTGCAAGGAAAAACAAGACTATTTTCTTAATCTTTATGACAAGAAGGTTTTTTACCCCAAAAATGAAAATAACCTATTGGTATGTTGGCTTTTAGGAATTACATCTGATTTCGATATCAATCGTGAACCTGCGAATGTCTTCACAGGTGACTTGCCTGACATAGATGTTGATTACATTCCGATGGTTCGTGATTATCTTAAAAACGAGTGGGCACCTAAAACATTTGGTGCTGATTATGTTTGTAATATTGGTAATTATACGACATTTGGAATTAAATCCGCCTTAATTGACATGGTTCGGGTATTTGGTGGGGACCGTGATGAAATCATGGCAATCACCAAAAGTCTTGAACCCAAAGATGATGAAGGAAATCCTTTAACTTGGGATTCGGCTCTTAATTTGTATCCTGAGCTTAAGAACTTTGTGGAAAAAAATCCCGATATTGCTGAGGCGACCAAAAAGATTATCAACCGAAATCGTGGCATGGGCGTTCACGCAGGGGGGTTGATTGTTTCCAGTATTCCGCTGCATGATCTTGTGCCGTTGGTAAAGCGAAAAGATAGTCCTCATGCAAGTGCGTGGGTGGAAGGTTTACACGGTCAAGATTTGCAGCCAGTTGGTTTGATTAAGTTTGACCTGTTGGTTATTTCAAATCTTTTGCAAATTGCTCGTTGTTGCGAACTTGTCAAAAAGAGAAGAGGAATTGATGGTATTTGTAATAAGCCGGGAGAAGCAGATTGGACTGATGTTGATAAGTGGCGAAATGATCTAACAGCTTTAGCGATGGCTAATGCTGCTGATTTGAAATGTATTTTTCAGTTTGATTCTGAAGGAATTCGGGGTCTTGTTCGTGCTGGCGGCGTGGATCGATTTGAAGATTTAGTGGCATACTCTGCCATTTTTCGTCCCGGCTGTTTAAAAGTTTTCATGGATAAGCGTTATGTTGAAAGGAAAAAGGGACGAGAAAAATTTGAATTGCATCCTTTGATTAAGCCCATCCTTGAAAAAACTTATGGCGTAATGGTTTACCAAGAACAGATTATGCAGATTCTGCATAAGGTTGGAAACATTCCTCTTAAAGATTGTGAAGCTGTTAGAAAAGCAATCAGCAAAAAGAAAATTGAATCAATTGCAAAGTACAAAGATATGTTCATTGAAAACGGACAGAAAAATTTGAGTTACACAAAAGAACAAATGGAAGAGTTCTTTAATCAAATTTTATCGTGGAGCGAGTACGGGTTTAATTTATCACATGCCGTGAGCTACACATATATTTCGATGTATTTGTTGTATTTGAAATCACATTATCCTCCTGAGTTTTACGCTAGTATGTTGAGTTGCGAGACATTAGCAGAAAAAATTAAAGATATCAAAATGGAGGCTAGGATTCATGGTGTGGAGATGCATCGTCTTGACATCAATAAGAGCGGTGTAAATTTTGAGTTGAGAGATGATGTCATTTACTTTGGTTTCTCGAATGTTAAAGGTATAGGCGAAGGACCGGCTGAAAGAATTGTAAAAAATCAGCCATACAAGTCTTTTGAGGATTTTCTTTTGAGGTGCGGGACTGATGCTTCCGTTTTGAAGCCGATATTGGGTTTAAGATGTTTTCGTGATCGTGATCCTGTGACTCTTTGGAAGTTCGCCGAATACTTCAAGGATTCCGTTAAGAAATACGAGGCTAAGAAGAAGCGTTTTGAAGAATCGCTGATCAAATATGAGGATGAGTTTCAAGAATTAGTACCTGAAGCTGGTTGTAAATTGTCTGACCTAAGTGGGGCTATGCCATTTGAAGAAAAGGCATGGCGAGATAAATTTGATCGTGAATTTTTTGTAGAGAAGATCAAGGAAACAGAATGCGGACCAGACGAAGGTGGTGTAGCAAGAGTAGTTATTGAATCAGTATTTTTGGATGACACCGATATTATTATTGAGAGGGAAGTGTTGAAGTATTTTAAAAATGTAAAAATCAAAGTACAATTCAATCCTTACAAAGAATTGAGAAAGTTATGGTTACGCAGAGTAAAAACCTTGGAGCGTCAGGCTTCTGTTGCTCCACAAGATTTGCCTAAACTGATAAATTTTGATCCAAATAAACATGATATTCCAAATGATTTAGCTAAAGAATTGAAGAATCCAATTTCATGTGAGGAAAAATATTATGGATTTGCATGGATACATGAATTGGAAAGAAGTCCAGATTATCGTGGGAATTTAACATTTGAAGCTTTGCGTAACAATCTAGATGCTGCGGTTTTGCCAGTTGAACTCAAGATCAAATCAAGCAAGAATGTTACGAGTAAAAAGGGAACAACATATAGGTCAATAGTTGCCGAAGATGTTACTGGGCAAGAAAATAGAATCAATATTTGGGCGGACGATTGGAAAAGATGGGCAAAAGAATTTGCTGTTGGTAACTTACTTAGAGTAAGACTTCAGCCTCCGTCAAATGGTTTTAACACATTTACTTTGGAGTCAAATCAATTAGGAAAGTATCGTGGTCAGCTACGATATAGGGATAAGGATGATGACCCAAGAGTTTTTGTGATGAGTTACGGAAAAAAGGAAGATGAGAAATTTTTGAGTGATGATGAAGTCATGGAACAATTTAAATTATAGGTTTTAAAATGAGCAATGAAATTGTCATTGATGAAGCAAATTTTAGTCAATATTTCAGAGATTGTCGCATGAATCGTCCCGAGCGTGGCGATATTATGGCTAAATACACAGCTATAGCAGAATTTATTGATGGGAGAATGAAGAAAGATGTTATTGATTTGTTGATGAATCACGAAAAAGCATATGCAGCAACGCAGGTTTTGAGAAAACTTGGGTGTGCTACAGAATTCGATTCAATTCGGATTTGCAAGGAAATTGCTGAAGATTTAGCATCAGGTTTCACACCGGAAGAAGTTGAGAACAAGGTTTATGAGTATCAGATGGAAGTTTTTTATTATACTAAGAAAGAATATTTTCCCATTGGCAACCCGCATTGGAGTCTAATTAGTATTGCAAATTTGGATTCTTTTTTAGATAAAGAGAACAAGAAGATTTCGTTCCAAACTAAGATTATTGAGCCAGAGCTTGAGGGAGTCGAGCGTGAAGAGGCAAAAATTTGATCAAGTGGTGTTAGTAGATACTCCTTATAGACCCAATCAAGGCAGTTTTGCCAGAACCAATAAAATTGTTGAAGAACGACATCAAGTTGATCATTGGTATTTTTGCAGAGATGTTTTTCACAATCTTTTATTTAATTTGAAAATATTTTTTATGAGCCATGATTCAGGCAAGGGAGAATGCGTGGCTGCATTTATGCAAAAAATTGAAGAAACATTAGATGTTCAGCCTAGGTCGGAATTTGGACCGACACAGCGTAAAACTATGATGTGGATTAAGCCTAGCAAGTGGTGGATTGGTTATGGAATGCGTCGGTCGTTGTTTACTTGCTTGCTTAGGGCTGGTGTAAACTATAATTATAAGAAAGATAATTTTGAAGAAGCCATAGCGAAGGACAAATATTTAGGCAAAACGCAAGAAGCATTTGCTCGTTTCATGTCAGGTCATACAAAATATATGGGTCGCAAGCGTGGTTGGTATAAACAGTTTTGCGATTTAAGTCCTAAAGCCGAAGAATTAAATAAACTTTTAGTCAAGCCTAAAAGCTAAATTCATATGCCAATTAAAAGGAGAATAAATGAAAAATTATTCAAACGAACTCCAAACTAAAAATAACATAAGTGCTCCGTTTGGATTCAAGTTTATTGACCTTTTTGCAGGAATTGGAGGAATTAGGCTTGGATTACAAAGGGCAGGAGGGGAATGTGTTTTTTCTTCTGAATGGGACAGCGAAGCCGCTAGAACTTACCAAGCTTATTTTGGACACAAACCTTCCGGTGACATCACGGAAATACCAAGTAACGAAATCCCAGAACACGATTTATTAGCCGGTGGTTTCCCATGCCAAGCTTTTTCTATTATTGGCGATAAGAAGGGGTTTAGCGACACTCGAGGTACGCTGTTTTTTGAAATTGAGCGTATTCTTCGGGACAAAAAACCTAAGGCATTCCTTTTGGAAAATGTAAGAAACCTTGTATCTCACGACGGTGGGAAGACTTTCAAAGTGATATTGGAGCATTTGTATGCTCTTGGATATAATGTGTTCTGGCGGATTATGAACTCCCTTGATTACAATCTCCCTCAAAAACGAGAAAGAGTCATACTTGTGGGCTTTCTAGAAAATCGCAGTTTTGAATGGCCAAAAAAAGTAGAACTTTCGACTACTTTAGATCAAATTCTTGAAAAAGATGAAGTGGTTGATGAGAAGCATTTTGCATCAGAAACTGTCAGGAAAAGTGTTGCATCCCGCTTACATGGTAAATATCTGCCTCCAGAGCCTTGGATTTGTCATGAAAACAAATCAGGTAATATAAGCCCACTGCCATATTCCTGCGCGTTGCGCGCCGGGGCAAGTTATAATTACCTATTGGTAAATGGAAAGCGTAGGCTGACTCCGAGGGAGAACCTGCGACTACAAGGTTTTCCAGATGATTTTCCAATTGTGGTTTCTGATTCGGCAATAAGAAAGCAGTGTGGAAATAGTGTGCCAGTAACTATGTTGGAAGCTGTTTCAAAGCAGATTGTTGCTGCCTTAGTGAAACCAATCGACACAGGCTTGGCGAAACATCCAGCCTTTTAATTTATCTGCTGATCCCTGTCCTGTGCCTTCTCCAGTTGTAGCTCCCAGAATTTCCCCCCTAAAAATTTTGTAAAAAGGTTCAAAGAATTTCTGTAATATGTATAATTAAAAATTATTTTTTTAACAAATATAATTTTACCATGCGTAAATATAAAAAACCATTTGAGGGTTTGATTATGAAGTCTTTCGGAAAATATATTGCAGAGCGTAAAGGCATTGTTGAGGAAGCCAAAAAGCCTAAGAAGTGGATTCAGAAAGCGATTAAGCATCCCGGCAGATGTGCAGACATGGGTGGCCCTGATTGTCCAGAAGGCAGTCCCCAGTACAATTTAGCCATGCGTTTTAAGAAGGGTGAATTCAAGCATAAAAAGAAGAAAGACTGATTTACAAGATGGATTTTTAAATAAAGGAAAAAAATATGAGTAGCATGATGGATGATATCAACAAGTATGCGGCAATTTGGGACAATGCTCTTTCAAAGGGTATTTTTGCGGACGCACCTAAACCACCTGCTCCTGCTGAGCCGGAAGCAAGTGCTGATTTTTTTGGTCAGTTAAAGACTGATGAATACGACATGAATGGTATTCTGACGGAAAGTGAATCAAAATATTGGAATCAGGTTGCTAAAAGTGCTGCTGATCGTTCTGCCTATCATATGCCTTTAAATGAAGAGCGTGATTTAGATATTCCTACTATTAAAAAACATTCAAATCGCTTAGGAAGTACCTTTAACCCTGTTTATCCTAATACTGTTGGCAAGGACCAAGATTTAGGTACTCCTGTCAAGGTTACTAAAAATTGGGGTGTTGGCGGCAAGGAACTCAATGATTTGGAAGACCTTAAGAAGCGTCTTTATGAACTTGAGGTAAAATTAAATAGTGCTGGAATAATCAAACCAGAAAAAGGCAAAGGTAAAAAGGGCGATACAGAAAGCACAATTATTAAGGGCATGGCTGACTTAAGGAAAGACATCGATGATTTAAGTGATAAGTTAAATGGCAATCGCACAGATGAGAGTATTAAGTCCAAAAAAAGATAAACAAAAGGAGATTTATATGTCTTACTATATAAGTGAAAATAAAATTAGCAATGCTGATTGGTTGCGTAGTGTTAAAAGTCAAGTTGGCGTCGTTAACGGAAATCGTATTGATGAAACTGATGGTGATGAAATTGATGGTGATGAATCCAATTTGAGTCCATCACATTCTGACGGTGTACCCAGAAGTGTTTCTGGCACGATTTCAAGTTTTAAACAATTAGCTAGAGAAGGTGGAAATAAAGCTGCTGTCGGATTGGGTTCATTTGTTGCTGCCTTACAAGCTTTAACAGAACCCGAATTACACATGATATTGATGAAAATTAGGAATTTAATAGCCAATGATCGTCCTGATATTGCTCAGAGAATTAGTACGGCAGAAAGACAATATTTAAAAGGTCAGATGAATAAAGAAATTTTTTAAAAAACCGCCGAATTATTCTTTCGACATAGTTAACCAATTCGTGTGTAAAAATTTAATATGTTAAATTGTAGTTTTTTGTTTTTCCCTTTATAATTTGGAATAAGGGGGAATTTTATGCCAAAAGTAATCTGGAAAGCTCCGTCTGAAGTTCAACATTTATTAGAAGCAATTAAGAAGAAACATCACAGCCCAAGGCTTGATGAATGTTCGTTAGCGGTTTGTTTTGAAGACAGTAAGCCATTTGTAAAAAATAAATTGAATTTAGGTAAGCTGACAAAGTTTGGGGCTACGGCAAGACTTTATCAAGAGGAAAAATTTGATTTTTGTTTGATCATACCTTCTTCTCTTTGGCAAGATATGTTAAATCTTGATTCCAAAAAAGCTTTTTTAGATTTGCAATTGACAAGATGCAGTATGGAATACGAGCCTGAAGTTATTGAAGAAAACGGTAAAAATAAAAAGATCATGGATGAATTTGGTAGAATTCAATATTCAAAGGCTCCAAAATATGATGCCGAAGGCAATATCAAGTGGAAAATTGAACCGTTGGATTTGGAAGTTTTTGCTCAAAATGTGAGTAGATATGGTTTGTGGCAAGATGATTTAATCACTTTAAAAGAAGCAATTGATTCCAGCGGGGGCACAAGTGCGTCAAACCAAGATAGTTGAGTTAGTAATTTTAGGTCTTTGGTTGACACTTGCCGTTACTTATTATGTAAAAATTCATTATCAAAACAGGGACACACCCGTTCCACAAGAATCAGTTGTCAAAGAAACTGGTAATTTGAAGTCAGGAAAAGAGTTTTCAGTTAGAAGGATCGCCGTGCTTGATGGTAGCACCTATGATGTGCTTCTTAAAGACGATGACTCGACAAGGGTTTTGTGCGAATTGGATGTTAAAGCCACATCTGATGCAAAAGCAAAGGTATTGGATTTATTGAATGCTTCACAACAACCTCAGTTAAAATTGGTAAAGCGTCAAGAAAACGGCAAGTGGTTAGTTGATATGTCTGTGACTGAAAATGGGAAGCATGTTAATTTATCGTCATGGTTAAAGGAAAATAAATTGGTTTATCGCTAATTTATCTTATGGAAAAGAATTTTATAATTCGGTGTTTAAAGTGTCGTTGGGCTAGAATGACAACGGGTTTGACTTCTGATTTGACCGATTTGAAGGAAAACAAGAATTGTTCTACCTGTGGTAAAGTAAGGGAATTCCGTTGTCCTCAATGTGGTAGAAACGCCAAAATGACAAGAGTTAAAAATAATTCAAATACAACAAGTGAAGTAAAAAAGTCGGAGTAGACTTAATGAAATTTTTCTCAAATTGCAAGAGAAATCCCGGTGACGGTAAGTTATTGGAAAGAGAAAAAATATACTCTGATATAAAATTTAAAGTATATAAATTCAACAATAGGCCAAAGCCAACAAATATCAAAAGAATTTTGATAATTACATGTTTTAGTGAATTTGGTTGTGAATCAATCGGTTTGAGTTATTCTATTCCAAAAGTAATATCGCATAATCCCGGTGCTTATGTGATATGTGTTGGTTGGTACGGAAGAGAATATTTGTACAGGCATCTTGCTGATGAGTATTGGGAAATACAAGAGGATGCAATGTTTCTTCGGGAGTATTCCAATGCATTTGTAAGTGTTTCTAAAAATTTTAAAAAATTGGAAAAAGAATTAGAAAAACACGGAATGGTTTTTAAAGGAGAGCATCTAGGAAATTTATGTGTTCAGAATACTTGTCAAATATGCAAGAAAATATTTGGTTCGGATAGTTGTGAAAATCCATGCCCTTTTTGCGGATCGCAGCAAGTTGAATGGGGTTTTTTAGCTGATGTTTTTCATCATCGAAAGTTTGCTGTGCAAGTTCCAAGACCGTCGATCAGGATGATGGAGAAGGCTAAAACATACCTCGGTCCAAATCCAGTAGGAATTTTTGCAAGATCAAGGAAGATGTACGGCAGAAATCTCAATATAAATTTTTATGTAAAATTGATCGAATATCTGGAGGCAAAAGGTTATACGCCAATTTGGCTAGGAGAGAAGCAGAGTGTGTATCCATGCCCTGTTGAAAGGATCATAGATTTCAGTAGATTACCCGAAAGTAAAAATTTAGAATTAACTTTGGCAATAGTTGCAAATTTGCAGTTTACAATTCAATTTTGGACTGCTTCTACAAGACTTGCTTCGATGATGGGTACGCCTTGGATACTGTTTGAAAGCCCAGATCAAATAGTTGGAAATGGTCAAGAAGGCAAGCGTATTGTTTTGACCACAGATGATGATAAAAAGAAACTTATTTTATCTAACTTTTTCACAGTTTGTGAAAATGAAGATAAAACTCTTGATTTAGTTGGTCGTGCAATTCAAGAAATAAAAAATGATAATTGGGATGATATAATCGGTTTGGTTGAAGACCCCAATGTAGTCTCTCAATCATTGGAAAAGATGAAAAACTGGAGATGCAAGTGAATTCTGTTGCGGAATTTCTCAAGCGTTCTGCTGAAAGAAATGGCTTTACAAGAGATCGTTTTGAAGAAAGAAAGATACCGACTGACTATTCAAATGTTTGCATATTGCCATTTTTTGGTGATATGCGTGGAATGTTTACGCTTTCTACATTTCTTTTGCACAGATTTCGTGAGGAAATGCGTGGGTCAAAATATTTCGTTTTAGCCTCATGGCCCGGATATCAAGGTTTATTTCCGCAGGCAGATGAATACTGGTCTTTTGACGATAAGTCTGTAATTAAATCATTTTATGAGACTGCTGAAAATCTTCGTAATGTTTCTGATTACAATACGACATATGTTCGAAATTTTAACGAATTTTTTAGAGATGTGATTACTGCTGACGAATTGCAGAAATATTATCGTGGTACATTTACAAATAATTTTTTTGAATCATTTGGAAAGGTAAAAAGGTTTTTTCCTTTTGTCCCGAGTGCTTCTGTGTTGGGCAGAGACTTTAATAAAGAACTGGTTGCAAAACCCGGTTACAAAATTTTTATACATCCTTCAATTTATTCTAAAGTTTGGCATTTTGGGTTGAGTCAAAATCGCAAGACGAAGAAAGAATTTTGGAAAGAACTTTGTAATGTTCTGATACAGAACAGAATGACACCTGTCATTTGGCAGAATTTTAATTCTTGGGATTTATACGAAGAATTTAGAGAAAAATGTATTTTTTTGCGTGACGATGATGTTGTCAAAGCTTTGGCAGCTATGCGTGCAAGTAGTTGTGTGTTAGATGTTTTTAATGGTCTTTCTCGTTATGCGATTTTAGCAAGAACTCCTTTTGTGGCTTGCGATGAAAGATCGAGGTTTAACGGACTGAATGAAAGTGATGTTGATGATATTTGTGCAAATAAAATTCCCAAGAAATATATTTTTAGTTTTTCCACTATCATAACTGATGGATCGGCATCCTTTTGGAGTCAGGATATTTTTCAATCCATATTGAAAAAGTTGGATAAATTTTTGCCAGACCTTAATAGAGATGAATTGTTATCCACGGCAGAATCGAATGAACTGTTGTCCTATGGTGATCTTGTGCGTGAACGCAAAAAGAAAAAATTTGGCATCAGATTCATAAAAGTTGAGAAAGATTGAGGAAACAGATGGCTTGTAAAGTTGAACTTAGGGATTTGCCTCACAATCCAAGTTGGTATGAGCGTGAAATTGCTTTCAAGAAGATGTTTACGGCATTTAAAAAATCCGTAGCTGAAGCTGGAATTCTGCACGATTACAAAGAGCGTGAATATTACGAAACTGAAGGACAGCTTCGCAGGAGAAAGAAAAGAGAAGCTGAAAATCAAAGACTAAAGGAAAAGCTGCGAGAGAACTTTCCCGAAAGACGCAAGGCAAAAAAGAATGATAAGAAAGCAAAATCAAAGGTGAAGAATGACGGCTAAAAAAGGTACTATCATGAGTCTCTCAATCGATCTTGACATTCAAGAGCGAATGAAGGCTGTTGCAAAAAAGAGAAACATCAGCGTTTCTAAACTTATTCGTGATATGGCTGAAAAAAATCTGCCAGCGAATGATGATGAAGAGTTTGACACCGTTATCTTTAAAATTCCCAAGAATATTGTTTCTGATCCAAATGTTCTTAAAAATTGGTTGTCTTTGCGTTTGGATGCGGTTGTCAAGGCGTTGGCCAATTCATAATGTTTAGCAAAAATGATGTAATTTCTTTGGTTTCGGCGGATTCAATTCCGAATGCCTCCGAAACTCCAATTGATGATTTAATGTTGTTGTTTCGTCTGGCAAACAAGATGGAAAAAATTTGCATAGATGAAAAAGGGATAGGATTATCAGCGGTGCAAGTAGGCATCCCTTGGAATTTTTTTATTGTGCAAAAAAGAGGAAGTATTTTTGATTATTATGTAAATTGTAGCTATAAGGGGACTGGTCAAAAATTAAAGTCAGTAGAGGGCTGTCTTTCGCTCAAAAATACTGATGGAAAAAATAGGTTGTTTGAAGTTGAAAGATACGAGAAAATTCAAGTAAAGGGCAAACAGCTTATTGTGTCGGGAGTTGGTTTGGTATTAAATGACATTGATTTTAATGTAAGTGGTTTCCAGTCGATTGTGATGCAGCATGAAATAGATCATGCGAATGGAATCTTGATTTCCAGCGGTCGTGAAATTGAAATAATTTCTTGAGGTGATCATGTTGAGTTTAAAACAAATTGATCATATTTGTCTGGGTAATGATTCAAGTTATAGAAGGTGTCGATATTTTTCTCAAGATGAGAATGATCATACAAAATTTTATTGCCTTAAATTATGTTCAAAAGCTGCTGAAATAGATCAAGAAATAGTTTCTTATCTGACCGAATGCCAAAAAAGGAATAGGAATCCGCAGGATGAAAACTTTCCCTTGGGCGACAACTGTGCGGGGTATCCAATTTTGCGTCACATTGAACAAGGTTATGATGTTTGAATGTGTTTCTTTATAAGTTGATATATTTGTTTTGCGGTTTTTTGATTCACAGCAGATTTAAGTATAGCTTCGTTTAAATGCGGATCATTAAATTTAGCAACTTCTTGTGCTAATATTTCTGATGTCTTTTCGCTTTTTACGGCACGGTCACGATACCAAAACATCAGCATACCAATAACTATCAAAGAAAATATGAATATCAATGCGCCATCTCCCTGAATGATTTGCACTCCAGAGTTTTCATTTCTTGATATAGCGGCGTTTAAATTTACTAGACCGCTTTGAATTTCTTTAAGCTTGCTGTTTTGAGTGGAAATATCTTGTCGTATTTTGCCTATTTCTGCCATGACACCATTTTGATTGCTTCTTATATCTTCTATTTGACCGTTCTGATTGTTTATTTTATTTTGATTTCTTGGGTTAAAATTAGCACAACCTGATAAAAAAGCAGATACTAAAATAAACATTAGAAAAATTTTTTTCATGGCTTCCTCCAAAATATTTATTGCAGTTGTCTTTTTTCGTGGTAGAAAACTCAGTCACAACTCTGACTCACCCCCGCTGGAGGATTTGGCGTGGACCTGCGACATGATGTCGATGATTACGATGATTTCAATGAAGATGCTGTAAGTGATTATCTTCGACCTGATCGCTTAAATCTTGCCGGTTATTCACAGCAAGTTGATGAAGCTAAAATTTTTAAACAAAAAGTGTATGGTCTAGCGAAATTTCACATACAAGGTTTTTTTAACGATAAATTTTTGCATACAGGAGGAAAGATTCCTAAATCAGTAATGTTTCAAGAGAAAAGAATTCATAAGGTAATAAACTACAGTATTATTGATGGAGTTGAGAAATGTTATGATGCAATTGGAGATTGCTTGCCCGAGGAAGAAGATATTAGACTTGTGATTGACGCTTTGCATAAGATAGGTAACTACCGACATGAAGATGGATGTCGTATTCCCATAGAGTTTCGTGGCGGTTTGCTTTGTCTTTATTTGGAATTAGTAGAGGGGTACAGATTCTGAGTCGTGATTTAATTTTGCTGTCAAGGCAATATGAAGATTTCGAGCTTCCCAAGGAAAAAACTTTCCTTTTGAAGTATTGTGAGACACCAGCGCAGGAAGCGTTCCTGCGCTACTATTTTGCTTTTGGCGATTTTACAAATTTTGTTGATCACACAGGCATAGTGATGCAGCGAAGATGGATGCTGCAATTAGCTAAAAAAATTAAGCGCCTTGAAAATGTTCATGCTGAAGCAAGAGCAGCGTTTGACTTGACCTTGTTGGCTCAAATTGAAAATGGAAAATATAAAATCAGAGCCTAAATAGGATATGTCACTTATATCCTATAAAGAATGGAAATTGAAAATTCAAGAAGCAAGCCCTACGACTCGTCTTCGTGCGGGTTATATGATGGGCAATTATCCATTATCTGCTGGCTATATGATGTCTAGATCAACTCCCAGCCCTGCGTTCGTGGAAAAAGCGACAAAAGAGTTAAAGAAACACAAGAAAAAACATAAAAAGAAAAAATAAAATGATTTGTTTCAATGAATGGATGTCTTTAAAGTTAGAAGCTGCAAGAAAGAAGGCAGTTCCTCATCCTTTGAAGCCCATTTCAATAAGACATAAAGAAATTCAAGCGACACTGTTAGCAACTCCAACTAGAAAACCAAAGAGAAGACGGAAAAAAGTTAAAAAGCCTAGACCGACACCAATGGTCAGCACAGATGTTGACAGTTGGTTGCAATCAGTTGCTCAATTATCAAAAGATGTTGAAGAATTTAAAAAAGTACAAAAAAAATATCAAGAAAAACAAATTGCTCTTGCCAAGAAAAAAGAATTAGAAAAGAAGCCAGAGGTAAAGAAGCCAGAGGTAAAGAAGCCAGAGGTAAAGAAGCCAGAGGTAAAGAAGCCAGAGGTAAAGAAGCCAGAGGTAAAGAAGCCAGAGGTAAAGAAGCCAGAGGTAAAGAAGCCAGAGGTAAAGAAGCC
>OGWL01000009.1_pt1 | contig 28961 bp, 41 predicted proteins | sample 1576031 | NCBI WGS metagenome assembly OGWL01 (sample SAMN07581535, study PRJEB24739) | freshwater metagenome | place: Singapore | collected 2015-01
GCGCCTTCAGCAGTCGTTTTAGAACGAGCCGCCAGTGATGGGGTTCCTCATCACAATCTTAAGAACCTTAGTAGGGTCTTTCACCCAGATGGAAGGCATAGTCTGGGTCATGAATACGCGGTATCCATTAAAGTTTCCAGAAGAAGCGAACCCTTGAGTACGACCCATGTAATCCATGGTACCGTTTTGATAGAACCATTTGAGCTCACTGTCCCACTTCAACTTCAGCAAGAAGATGTTGTCGTTGGTGTTGTCAGTGATGTCAAACACGATGAAGTTGTAAGAAGACAATGGGAAGCCATCAATGATGGGATTCTCAATGTCGTTGGTATGTACGTTGTCAAACGCTGGGTTCAACACAAACTTTACGTTTGCCAAGAAAGGAATAGTATAGCTGGTGAAAGCAAAACCAAAGTTCAGGTCCATGGCGTTGCTACCGCTGATAGCGTTCAAACCAGACTTGTCAATGTTAGCAACCAAACCAGCACCTACAGTGTTGAAGGCTTCTTTCTTGATAGCTTCATTGACCATCTTCATACCGGCCATACCAGTTTGAACAATGATCTGACGCTGAGGATCTGGACCTTTGAACTCAACTTTACCATTGTAGAAGTTGAAGATCTCAGAGCGGAACAACTCAAGGTTGAAAGAGCTCTTGTTGTAGATACGCTTGAAAGAGTTGTCAAGCTGGCTCCACAAACCTACAGACAGGCGAATGTCGTCTGGACCATCTTGCTTAATGCGTCCACCTTGTCCCCACATGAGGTATGTTTCAATGTCATTAGCAATTTTGGTCAAGTGAGCAGCTTCCATCTTGGTGACAAAAGAACGAGTCAAGGTTCCAGAGTCATAAGCCTTCTTGATGTATTCTTTACCCATCTTAGACACCATAGCGTCAATGTTGGTCAAAGAAGGATCTTTGGCAATGTTGGCGTCAAATGAGCGCCAGATCTCTGTAACAGGTACAGTACCATCAGCGTTCATGCCACCTTTCATCATAAGCTCTGCGCGGCTAGAAACAGAGTAGTGAACGTGAGCTTCTGCGCCACCTACAAAGTTGTAGAACTCGCGGAAGCCAGCGCTCAGTTCTCCAATGTCAGAGAAACGCTCACCATACTCCCCGCGGGCAGAACCTTTGCGGAAGAATTTGGTGCCAGGCTTAAGATACACTTTGCTCAAAGTCTTCTGATTGTCGTTGTTCACCAACTGAACAGTGTATACGAAACCATCGCCAGAAGGAAGAATGTCCTCAGCTGTAATGTAAAGTTCAGCACCTTTGTACTTGTCATAGGTGATGATGTCACCATGACCAAAGCTGCGCTTATTCAATTTGATCTTGAAGGTTGTACCATCTTGACCAAGAGATGTTAAGCTAGGCTCCACGTCCTCTACAATGTAGGGAAGGTCCTGAACAATTGGGGTTTGCCACTTGTATTCACCACGAGGGTTGTCTACAGTGATGGTGTTCTTGCCACCGAAAGATGCCATCTGGTAAAGAGGCATTTCTACCTTTTGGGTCATGGCCCAAAGATCAACAGGACCCAAGTCCATGGGTTCTGCACTCTTCAGCATGTTCACCAAGTGGTAGCTGTCCACGTGCGAACTAACCTTGTAGTTAGTGTCGCGCAGGAAGAGACCGTTGTTTAAAACTGGTGTGCTCATAGGATTTTGTTGTTAAAAAGTGAATTTAAAGGGTTAGTATATGCGGGTTATCGTTTAAAAATGTTTGCAGCAGGTCGTGGAATCTTTCTCACAGGTGCTTTGTCTTCTTCCTCTTCTCTGACGTTAGACGCAATTTTGCGTGCTTCTTCAGTTTTTAGTTTTCTGACAGTGTCCTGTGTCACCTCGTTTTTAGCTTGCCTTCTGATATTTTCCTTGTAATCATCAGGATCAGATAGCAACCACAGAGTTTCAGCAATAAGGTCATAGCGGGGGGTTTTTCCAAATTGGTGGTCTTCTAAGAGCTTGCCCAACAGGTTTGTAGGGCGTCCAGTCATGCTTTGGTACTTGGCTGTTGTCAGCTCCTCCCAGAGGAACTTCTGACGCTTAGCGTCCAGCTTGATACCGTTAACTTCAGCAGGTTTTAAGGTGTTGTAGATGTTTTCCATGTACTCTTCCTTTTTACGCTGCTGCTCCTGACGGAACTGCTCTTGTTGCTGAAGCTTGGATTGGATCATTTCTTCCTGCATGGCATCAAGTTTTGGCTTGAACTGCTGTGCTTTTTTTGCAATGATCCCTGATTCCAACCACTCTTGGACTTGTTCTTCCATCAATTCCGCGTCACCATTGCCAAATCCTGTGGCTTGTAAGTACTGTCTTACAATAACCTCTTGGTGCTCAGGTGTCGCAGGGTTAAGTTCACGCACTTCCTCAGTCTGAGCAAGTGCCCTAAATAACCCCTTGATGTCAGTGCCGCCCTTTGCTACATATTCTGCAGCATACTGCAACTCTTGAGGTAACGATTCAAAGAACTCTTTTGGAGTCTGTTCTCTCAGAGATCTCTCTCTTTCTTCCAGATTGGCAGAGATCAACTCTTTCCAATCCTTTACTGAGTATTCCTCCAGTGGTTTTTCATCTTCAAAAGGAACTAGTATGCCTTCTTCAAAAAGTTTGGAGAATGTTTCTACCAGTCCACTTTTGTCAATCTTCTTGCGACCAGGTTTCTGTTTTGAGGCAGAATCCTCGTCATCATCTTCTAAATCTGCATCTAACTCAGCAATAGCTGCCTGAGTTATTGCAGCATTTGGAGTTTTTTCTTTGCCATCAGGATCATCGCCATCATTTTGGTTTTCATCAAGAAACCCTAGATCTGGAGAACCTTCCTTAGAAAAGAATCCTGGTTTTGAGCTTTGATCATCATCTGCGGTCACAACGCTTTCAGCTCCTGGCATTGGTAAAAAATCATCAATACTGTCAAGACTTACGCTGGATACAGATGTTTGTTGGTTGTTACTGTCCATAAGTAGGTTTAAGTTGGTTGTTTTTCTTCTTCATATATAATCTACCAAATAAACCTCTAAGATTTACATCTGGCAGATGTATGACATAAAATATTTTGCACTATATCGCTATAGTACTTTTACTTTTTGTCATATTTGTTTTTATTAGTACGCGCAACTTGCAATTCTTTCTCAGCAATGCGCTCTTTAGAGAGTAATTCTTGACGCTTAAGCTCTAGTTTTTTCTGTTCTGTAACAGTGCGATTTAACTCGCGATCTCTGGCAATGGCCTGATCAGTTTCTTTTGCGTTTTTCTTGTCAAGATATTCCAAAGTGTCAATGTAGTCGTTCTGCTGGTTCATGTCGCGATCGTTCATGGCAGTGTAACCTGCAGCTCTGATTTCTGCAACGCGCTCTTGAGTCTCACGATCCAGCGCGTTTTGCTCAGCTTCAAAACGTAACTTAGCTTCAAGACGCTCTGTTTCAGCTTGTTGACGCATCTGTTCTGTTTGCTGCAAGGCTTCTGTTTCCTGCATCTTGGCCCTGGTAGTTTTCTCTTCAATACCTTTCATGACATGGGTAATTTCAGCCATGGAGTCAGCCTTGACAATGTTACCCAAATCATAGATAGAAGCGCCAGAAGTGTTGTTGTTGATGGCAAGACTTCTGATCTGTTCGATAACCTGGCGCTGGTTGACCTTGGTAGAGATAAAAATATTCAGCTCGCGGGCCAGTAATTCTGTGCCATTCATCTGAAAGTTTACCTTTTCATCCATAGATGTCACATACTGCAAACGCAGTGAAGGACGATTAGAGTGATAGTACTGTGAAAGATCTGTGCGCATCTGATGTACGCGCGGCATCAGGTATTCAGAGTGCTGCGTAAAATATACCTCTGTCTGTGAGTAACTCATGTTGATAGCCTGCTCAATACCCTGGGCAGTTTCCTGTGCGTTTACTGCACCCAGACGCTGCTGTGAAATACCTATAGACTCAAAGCACTGGTTCTTAAAATAGCTGGCCAGTTGTACCCTTGACATCAGGCGCTGCGTCTGCTCAAGGTTAAGAACCTGGTAGTGCTGAAAGTTCAGTGCGTTTTCTGTGTTGGTAATAGATGTGTCTAGCGGCAACATCTGAAAGTTCTTCATAGCCACATACGCCTTAGCGTAGTTGTTTTTGCCCCAATCCTCTCCCATGGAGTGACGTGGTAAAGCGTTCTGATCCAGCATAATTACTGTGCCAAGCTCGTCAATCAAAATGTCAGCAATTTGGTTGTTGACAAGGTTGTATCCAATCTGGTAGGGTTTCATCTTGTCTACCAATGACATAGACTTGGTGTTGCGTTCTGTAAACACAGCACCTTCCACCGGCAACTTGCAGCCATACAACGTAAAGTCACCCTTAAACTGAAAGCGCAAGGGTTTTACGTTTAGATACAGTGGCTGAAATCCAAAAGTGTCATTATTGCCAAAGAATGCAGGTCTGTTGGGACCAACCTTAACACCTCCCCACACTTCATTAATCCATATCCAATCAACATGTTCACCAAAAACAAGGTTCTCACGACTTTTTTTCTTAAGTACTGAAGTGTCATATAGGGGTTTAGTGGTAATCTTGTAGTTCTCATCAACAATCATGTCAGTAAGCTCACCATTCTCGTCTACTTTAGAAAGATGACCCACCATACGCTGGCTTTTCCAGTAGCAAGTCGTAACTCTCAGAAGACTGATGTCTTGAAAATCTTGAACACTTTCAGACTCATTTACAATTTTCATGATAATATCATCGCCAGTGTTCATAAATGCATCACGTGCACTTAAAAACTGCCGCATTCCTAAAGATGGACCTTGTGTATTCCATTCATGAGAACGTGTAGCATCATAAAAAGAACCATCATTTTGCAGTCCTGGGATCAGATAACCCGCTGAATGTACAGGGTAGATCGCCTCTAAAGAAGCAAGCTCCTCGTCTGTCATCATGTAACCATATTTGTCAATGACGTCAGCAATCGTCATCAGATCCACACGGCCTACCCAGTTTGACTGTGATATGTACCTGGCCTCAGGAGACTTGTGGTAAAAAGTAAGCACTGGGTTCCAAAGCTCCACCTCGTAATCATCTTCATTCATCTTAAAATGCCAGAACTCGCGATCAGCAATGAGCATGTCTTTAAAAGCAAGGTTCTCTAACTCTTTCATGGTAAAACGCTCTTCGTCTACCTCATGCTGGTGTGTAGCCCATTCCTCTACCATGGAACGGTAATCTTTCTTGAAGAACTCCTCAATTTCTGGCAGAGACCTGAGGCTTTCTGGCGACATCATTTGCTGTGCCTGAGCAGCCTGCTCTTCATCTTCCATGTTCAGACCCATGGCCTCAATGGTCTGTTGCATCTTGACCTCCGCCTGGCGCACCAGAACTTCCTCCACCATCATTCGCTTAGCTTCCATCATTTCATTATAAGACAGATCATCTACTGCTCTATAGGTGATCTTGTCATTGCGCTTAGCAAACTCCCCACACATTACGTTGATAACGTTAGGAATGATGGGAAAAAACTTTAGTTCAAAAGCTGACTCATCTTGTTTGGTCAACACGTCAATCAAATCTGCTACTTCATTGTCTTCTTCTACAATGTAGTCTGTCTTGTCAATGATGCCATTAGCCAGCTTGTAGTTTTTTAACAACCTGCGGGCGTTTCTGCGAATCTGCTTGAGACCTTGCATTTCCAACCAGTCCATGTTCCACGCGCCCCATGCTTCGTCTTTGTCTTTTCTGTTCAAAAACTGCACAGGTTGGGTCAAGGTGCCCATTCTGTTATGGTCTACCTTAGCTCCATTCTTGAGCTGTAGTGCGTTGTATACTTTAGGCATAATTATTTTCAGTTAAGTCCTCACCTCATGTTTTTAAAAGGGCTTCTGGGAACCTTAACCATAGTAGAGGAGTTGTGAACGTTTCCCATATGACGGAAAGGGGTCACTCTTAATTTAGCATGTTTTTTAGAGTTATCCAAATTAGAGTCCTCACGTTCTACACGCTTAGAGTATCCTCTGTTAGATTCCTGCACCTTTGCAAAAGCCACCAGCGCACAGAAGGCCACCAGTCTGTCCACGTTTAGTCCATCGCGATACGCTGCCATCTCTTTTAGCAGCATAATGTCAGGGATGCGCTCAATACCATAGGTTGTCTTGACAATCTCTCCATCGGGCTTGGTCTCCACATCCAACTGCTCTTCCAGGAACTGGATTGCGTAGGAGATCAGGTTGGTTTTAAAGATTGTTCCCACGTTGCGCCAGCCATACTCCTGGAAGACGTTGGTGTTGCTTTGCAGCTCTTTTAGAAACAGGATCTGGTTTTTGGGAACCAGATAGCGTTGTTTGCGCCTGGAGATCATGTACTGTATAAACAAGCTGACGTTGTTCTCTACAATGGTCCATGCATTGTAGTATTCAATAAGCATTTCCAGGCGCTCATGGGTTTTAGTAAGGTCGTCAAACCTGCCGCACCATGATGCTACAATGCCGTCGCGCTCAATATGCTGCTCAATAGAGCCATCCATTTTGTGCTTAGTAATCTCCTGCGCGGTTTTGTAGACAAATATGGAGCAAAGCGACTCAGAAGTCGTAGTCTTTCCTTCGCTGACAGGGTCAATGGACGCGTAGTACATACCAAACTGAGGATCCTTTACAGGACGCTCATACAAGACCACCACACCTTCTTTGTCCTGGGTTTTAGGAGATACTGGAAACTCTGAGATAGGCAGCTTGCGTGAGTCACGTGCTGTAACCTTGCCAGCATCATCTCTGTACAGTTCTACAAATTCCCTATGATATTCGCCATCCTCAATCCTGCGTACCTGGCGACTGACCAGTGCTAGCGGAAACTTGGAGACTTTGCGGTAAGCAAACGCTTCTTCAATATTAATAGGTTTCTGAGAGATCCTGAGCTGATAGTCATCAGGCTTAAGTTTCTTTTTCCACTCAAGTCTTTCTGCAAGAATCATCTCCAGGGCTTTTTCTACCTGGGAGTTTCCATACTCATCAATGCAAGGCTGCATACTCCACTGCTCAGGTATAAACAACCCACACTTGGCAATCTCACCGGCTTCATTGACTAGGTTGGTCTCTACTGCCAGTACATCTTTAGAGTCTGGGTTTAAGATTAGTTCCTTTAGCGGTTCACACTGCTCCAGGTCACCCACAGAACCTGCAGCCACAAACATCCCTGTATAGATCATACCTGATTTCATGGCAGGTAGCAGGTACTCTATGGTCTCATTCATGCGCGGGGCAATACCTGCTTCCTCATGAAAGAAAAAAGTACAGGGACCACCAACACCATTGGTAGGGTCTTTCTCCAGTGCAAGACCAAAGACAACAGACTTTAAGCCCACGTCACGCTTCTTGCCACCTTGGTTCACCTCAATTTTCTGTTCCCAGTTGAGTACTTTGTCAGGGTTAGAGGGACGGTACCAGCCTGTGTGGCTGTTCAAGAAGTTGCGGTACTCTTCCAAAAACCTCCAGGTACCTTTCTCGTTGATGTAGTCTTTTAGAGAACCTGCCATCTTGTTGACAGCACCTTCTTCAAACCAGTACAGATTGATAATCTTGGCGGCGTGGTAGTAAGAAGAGGCAATCTGTCGCTTCTTTAGAATCGCGCAATGTTTGTAGCTGTGCTTGGCAATGTCTTCATACAGGGCCATGTGGTACTGCGCATCACGCACGTCAGCAAAGGTGAACTTGCCCACCTCTTTGTTGTAGATAGGCATAAAGTTCAGCCACATGTAGTAATCTCTGGTCAGATACCAGGTGTTCTTAGGACCATGTATGATCACCCCGTTGCGGCAGCGTTCTTTCTGGGTGTCCCAGTAGTAAACAAAGTCTTTGCTGCGACTGGGCGCTGTACAGTAAACTTTATACTTGTTGAAAAGCCTGGCCTGCTGATTGAACATCTCACAGGTCTTGTCAAAGTTGTATTGACCTGGTTCTTTGAACATACTCCACAAAAACTCCACAAACGCATCCCTGGACGCAAACTCAGTGTGCGACCATGTGTCTGTAGCAGCAGTGTATGTGGGAACCTTGATGTACATTATTTTTTAGGGGAAAAACTCATAAGCAGCGCAGGGTCACCATTGCTTTTGACAAGGTGCTTTACAAGAACTTTTACGTCCTTGTGTTTAAAGATGGGATGCACTGAAGTTTCTGCATTGAAGTAAGCCCTGTGGTCATCGCGGTGGTAGGCTGCCCATTGGTTGGTAAAGTGATTGTAGTGAAACACCCAGTCGTAAAGAATTTCTGCGGTCATGATAGTTTGGTTTTTAGTTTAACCCTGGTCGTATGCAATGTGCTGTCCACCTCTAACCTGAGACTTCTGCTCTTCCATAAGGTCTTTGTAGGCACCTTTGAAAGACAGGCGGATCTGCTCAAACTTGGCAGCTGCATTGACTAAGGAGTTAATGTTGCCATCGCGACCATGCTCAATAGTGGTGGTCTCCATGTAGCGTGCAAGACGGTCCAACATGTGCTTGATACCCATAAATGCACGATAGGTGGGTGTTTCATACAGCTTCTTGCAAAAAGTAAGTGCCTGCAAGATTAGCTCGTCTTCTACAGAAAAAGTGACATTAAGCTGTGAAAGGATCAGCTCTTCTTTTTCGTTTTCAGGAACGTCAAAGAAAGGGTTCAGATCAGGGTTGGGACAGCTCATGTAGAACAAATACGCGTACACGTCCATGTAATCTTCAGGATAGTCCTTCATAATCTGTTTAAGCAGTGTAAGCGTAAAGCAGTGTTCAGAGGGAACAATCCTCCCGTTTTCTATGTCAAATAGCTTGATCATGATTTTTCGGTTTTAAGCACCTTATTCTGATTGTCTTTATACCATGTCATGATTGCCAGCACTTCGTCTTTAAGGTAAGGCAGTTCATAAGGCACAATATCGCGGATGATAAAATCACCATCAGTATTGGTCTTTAGCAAAGGATATCCATACTCGTCCTTGTGGTCCTCTTCTTCAAAAAGAATGTGATGAATGGTAAGCTTGCCTGGTTTTAGTGTAGGATTATGCTTAAGAATCATGTACATGTAAATAGAAAGCTGCAGCGTGTAGTGGTTCAGATTGCAGTCATCCAAGTGAGACACCGGCATGTGCATCTTTTTAGAAACACCCTCCCAGTTCTTAAAGCTTTCTGTCTTGATCTCTTTATTGGTCTTGTAGTCTGTTATAAACACCTGGCCATTAGCCACTTCTACCAGATCGCTTTGTCCACAGATGCCTGCAGAGCGCAGGTAAACCATGTGTTCAGGATAAATACCGTCAATAAGTTTCTGAGAAGGTGCTATTTTTTTACCTGTCTCATCTTGCATAGGACGAATCACTGGCAACTCTGTATCATAACGCACAATGGTCTGGCAGCCCAGAATGTCACGCTCGCGCTGGTCATGGTACCAGTTGCCTAAATTACAAGCACGATCAGCTTCCTTTTTCCAGATCTGCTGAATCTGCTCTGGTGTCATGCCAAACCACTTGGAGCGCTTGTTAGTGGCGCTCTTAGTGGCGACATTCTTACCATCAAAAGGTTGCTTGAGTGCGCCCAAAAGGGTGGTAACACTGACCCATTGAGTAGTATCCTGAGGGTCTAAAGATGTGTAACTGTGTGTAGAGGGTTCAAAGAGTATGCTCATAGGGGGTTTTGGTTATCAATACTTTTCTTTACAGCATCCTCTTCATCCTGCGTGAGGACAGCATCCCAATAGCCCTCAGGGCATGAAGATGTGAGAGAACGCAACTTAAATTTCAAAGAACACCCACACTGAGGACAGCATGGATGAGTGCCAGGTGCAACGCAGTTCTTTTGGCCTTTTGATTGCAAAAATGGACAACTCTGGCATATGGCCATGCGGTGATCATGAATCTCCTCAACATGTTCTGTCTTAAAAACGCTGTTGGCGACTCCTTCTAAAATTTTATTGCGATCCTTCCACAACTTGATTAGCATGGTGTTTTTCTTTTAAGGTTTGCACTTTAAGTTTTCTTTCTTCTTCCTGGTCCATCATATCTAAGATGGCTTCATATTTTTCAATGTCTTTTTTAACATCCTGCTTAATCTCAAAAGCTTTTATAGAAGCAGTCTCATCAAGACTGTCTATAAAGTTTTTGTGGCGCTCAATCTTTTTTTGAACCCTTCTTTTTTTAAGCACAAAAGTTCCCAAATTGGGAACATTTACAGCAATGCTTTCCACGCTGCTGAGACGTTTTTGCACATAGCGATAGAAGAAAGCAACAATGTCATCAACCTCTTGAAAATTTCTGTCAAGTTTCTTTGCTGTAAGCAAAGACAACTCTTTACGCTTTGCTGGATTCAATGGACAATAGGTTATAATCTAGTAAAATGTTTCCTTTACGGTAGATATCAATGCTGGGTGTAATTTGTATCAGCTTCTTATTATCCTTGCTCTTTACCACAATCTTGCGCTTTTCAAGCTTAGAAATGCGATTGCGCACGTTTTGCGCTCTCACAGAAAACTCTTCAAGTTCTACAGATCCATAAAGTCTTCTTGCAGCAGCATTGCAAAATTTACTCAGCTCAACAGGCCCCCAAAGAGCAAGCATTGTAAGAATCTCTATGTCTGAAGGAATCAGGTGTTCTTTCTTAAAGAAGATAAAATTGGTAATTATCTGGTATTTGACAAGGTCGTAAGGTGTGACCCTGATTTTTTTTTGAACTTTGTTTACTTCCATGGTTTTTCAAGATTAGATACCATACACTCAGGAGTTTCACCTGAACATTCCCCCGCTTTACACACCCTTGCGAGAGTGTGGGCTGCAGTTCCACCATACTGCCAGGACATGCTTTTCTACGCTTACATCAGTGTGAGGTACAGGCACTTATGTTGTAAAATGTCCAGTTTTTTGAGTTAAAAACTGGACTTTGGTAGCGGGCGCAGGGGTCGAACCTGCCACACATCTGTGGTTATGAGCCACGACTGCCACCAGGGCTGCCCGCATGGTTGTCAAGATTGTCCTATGATCTTTGAGATCTGAGCAACAGTTTTTTCTGTGCTAAGAGCCATCCGCTCTACTTCATCTTTTTCATTTTCTAGTTCATCAAGTTTTACTTGCAGATTTTCAATGGCGATAATCTGCTCTTTATGCAATGCGGTTAGCTCTGTGGACATCTTGTAAAAAGTGCTCAGGATGTTATGTTTTTTGCGCTCAAGGGTGGCCAAAGTGGAACTGCCTTTGAACAGGTTGATTAAAAATCTAAGCATTGGTTTTTGGAGGGTTGAGGGTTAAACAAAAAATTACCATACAATGGCAATGTCGCGCTCTGCAATCATGAGTTTTATGCTGTCATCTAACTGTACTACATCTGCATGCTGCAAGTATTGGGTGGGAACATAGACTTTGTCGCCAGGAACTACATGCGTGACTTCATCACCTGTAGCAAAAACTTCCAGCATAGTCCACTTTTGCATCATTTCACGTTCTAGTTCAGCTTCTGCTTCCGGTGAAAGCTGAATGACAGACTCTGGTTTGTCAGGTTTGTTTAACAAGATCCTGGTTCCAAGTAGTGTTTTAAAGGGTTTTGACATAGGGTTGGAGTTGGTTTAAGAAAAATTAGAGCCACTTGTAGGAATTGAACCCACGACCTACTGATTACAAATCAGTCGCTCTACCATCTGAGCTAAAGTGGCTAGGTTTTCAAGGAACATGGAAATCTGAGAAGTTTAATCTAAGGGGGTTAAACTTCTGCTATTTGGTTTTTCAGTGTGCGTTTTCAGACTCTGCATCATCCTCGTTGCTGTTTAGAGGAGTCTTGAATTGAGCAATGATTGCCATAGCCTGCAGGCGCTTGGCCTCTTCCTGTACAGCTTTGCTCTGAAGTTCTGCAAGCTCATGGCGCAGCTTTGCCAGCTCAATTTGCTCTTTGTACCAGGCAATTACCTCTTCTTTGGTGGGTTCTCTGTCTTTTTGGTTTTGTGACATAGGAGTTAGGGTTTACATTTTATAGAGTTTCTACACTACAAATATACTTCAAAAGTTTAACTTCTACAAATTTGTCTGTATATTTGTAGAGAAGTTATTCCACATCATGCAATATCAAAACTTTAAGAGCATTTTGCTCATCTATAAAAAGGGCACTGAGAACATTAGGGCTTTAGATAAAATAGGCATGGATCTTATAGAAAGTCCTTATGAGCTGAGCAGCGTCCTTGAAGAGATGCTAATGCGTTCCATGGGCTGCTACTACACAGAGGAAGGTTTAGAGTGGATCAGCTGGTTTATCTATGAGAACGAGTGGGGCAAGAAAAAGTGGAAGGGGCCTTTGTACCATCTGGACAATGAAGGAAACATGGTTGTTTCTGAAGAACACGATGGTTATGGAGCGCATGACAGTAAAGGAAAACCTATCTGTTATTCTGTGCGCTCCTTGTACCAATACCTGCAAAAAAACCACCTTAAATAAACTTGATTTATGTACGTCACCAGAGAAAAAGAATGGGATGCCCTGGTCAAAGTCTGCCAGATGCTTCAAAACAAAGAAGGTCTGGTGCCAGGCAAAGCGGCAGTAGCCATGGTCAGTCCAGACTACAGCGCTACAGCAGCCATGCACATAGCGCACCATTTGAGCCAGGGAGGAGAAATGTTGGACATAGTGTGTGTGGAGGTGCCTTATCCTGACGAGGATCCTGAACCTTACTGCAAGCAGTTTGCCAACCGCACCTGCTTTGAGTTTTTCCTTTTGAGACAGTAGTCCTGGTAGAAGCAGGGGTAATCACCGGTGGTAACTATAACTTTTTTGCCAACCACCTTATTGACATGGGCTTTAAAGTAGTCACAGCAGCTTTGTTTGAGAACGTACACAGCAAGTTTCAAAGCGATGTGGTAGGTTTTTACTATGACCACAACGTTGAACCATTAGAGTTTTACTTTGAAAAAGACAACAATCACTGGAAATGAAAAAGGCCCTCTTTAAGTTCAATGGCGGCAAAATGGCGCTGCTGTGCTCTAATTGTAGAAAGATTGTAAAAAAAGGTCATGAGTTCACTTTAGATGAACTAGCAGCATCCCAAGGGGAAGGTGCCATAGGACCACAATACTGTGAACAGTGCAAACCTAGTATAGAAGAACCTGACTACATTCTGGTTCGCGCAGAAGATGGCCTGACACTGACTGCAAAAGAGATCAAGTTCATTGAATGGAAAGAAGACGGTACCTTTGAAAAAGGTCATGATCAAGCAGCTGAAGGGCGGTCTTTGATTCTAGATCCTCAGTACGGCAGGTTCTTTACCTGGATGACCACCCAAATTGTCAAAATCACTGAACAGAACCCCGACTCCATAAGATTTTCTACCAAAAACTCTAATTACCTACTGCAATGGAAACAGAAACCAAGCGACTAACAGCTGAGATCATTAAGATCTACCCTGAAATGTTCCAGGGCACAGATCCCAACTACACCCCCTGGTCAGCAGGTTTAGGTGTAGACCTGGGTTGGTACCCCATCATAAAGCGCCTGGTCACTACCATAAAGGAAAACGACGACCAGTACAACCTTGAAAATGGAACCAAGGTTGTGACAAAGGTTTCTGACATCAAAGAAAAGTATGGCAGCTTGAGATTCTATCCTTTGGGTGGAACACTAGATAAGAACTGGGATGCGATAGAAGCTGCAGAAGATGAGTCTGAAAACACCTGTGAGACCTGTGGGTCAACAGATAATGTAGGCACCTGGACCAAAGGCTGGATTGTAACCTGCTGTAAAAGCTGTGCTGAAAAACGCATTGAGTTTAATATCCCTAAACAAGAGCTTGACGTGGTCTGGCTGCCAAGAAGAAAATGAAAACCTGGATGAAACTGTTCATGACCGGCGTGGTGCAGGTCTACTTTGTGGCCATTAACACAGTCTTTTTAAGCAAAGAGCTCTATGTAGGGGTTTTCTTTGCAGCATTTATGATCTCTATGGTCTGGTCTTACAACATCAAGAAGATTGTCTTTGGCACCATAACTGATAGGGTGTTGTACTCTTTAGGCGCTACCACAGGTAGTCTGCTTGGGTTATTCACAAGTGATATACTTACAGATTTTATTATTAACTTATAGTGACCCCCCACTATGAGAGACGCCAGTAGATCACGCAAGACAGAAATCAAGTATTTAGTAGAGCTTAACGAAGAGCAAAGAGATGCCAAGCGTTTAATAAGAGAGAACCAGATAGTGATTGTCACAGGGCGCGCAGGTTCAGGCAAGTCATTAGTCTCTGCACAAACAGCCCTGGACTTCTTATTCAAAAAAGAGTGTGACAACATCTATGTGACGCGCGCTACCATTGAGGTGGGTGCCACCATGGGCTTGCTACCGGGGTCACTGGACGAGAAGTTCAACCCTTACCTAGAAGCTTTTGTAGAGAACCTGGAAAAGTGCTATGAGAAAGCCAAGATACAGGAGATGGTCAAAAGCAAACAGATCGTGGCTTATCCTGTGCAGTTCATTAGAGGAAAGACTATAGACGACGTCTTAGTAGTAGAAGAAGCACAGAACCTGAGCAAGGCGCAGATGCTGGCCATTCTGACACGCCTGGGCAAAACAGGCAAGATTATTGTCAATGGTGACAATGAGCAAAAAGACATCAGAGACGATTACAATGGACTGTCCTATGCTATAGAGCTAAGCAAAAAGATTCCTGAGATCAAGTGGATCAAACTTAAAGAGAACCATCGCTCTGACCTGGTGGGAAAGATCCTTGACTTTGAGTACAACTAACCAACCTGACAGATATTATGATACGTTTACACAACAACTTTGACTTTGGCCAGATTGTCTATCTAAAGTCTGACACCATGCAGCTACCTAGGCTAGTCAACGCCATGCAACTGGCCGGTGACAGCACAGCACCAATCATGTACAGACTCTGCCAGGAAACAGAAGAAACCTGGCACTATGAGGTGGAAATCTCAGCAGAGAAAGACGTCATGATGACTACCAGTAACTGACAAAAAACATCCCCCTCCCTCTAAGCAACCCTCAGGTACCCCCCTGGGGGTTTTTGCATTTTTGGGCGCACTGCATAAAAATCGGGCGCTCTCATACTTCTCCTATAAAGAGAGAGAGAACAAACACTAGGGAGAGAGAGCTGACACAGGAACATACTGACTGAACTGCTGACCACACGGGTGCAAAAACGTGATGAGGATGAGAGTGGGAGGAGTCCCTATGACAACCATCCCCCCACCAAACACAGCAACCCTTGACCCCCCTGGTGATGCAGGTCAAATCCTTTGCACTATGTATCAAACATGGCACATTGCAGGACACGACATCATTGCTAAGACTCTGAAGGAAGCCATTGCTTACTTCAGAGACTACTGCGTGAATGTCAATGGATAAAAGTTATCCAACCTGCAACGCAGACACAAGAGGGATGCTCTGCACAGGAGCGTCTCTCTTGGTCTTTAAAGCGTTTGACCAACCTTCAACCCCCATTGGTGTTCAACCAATTTTAATGCACCATTTCAGCTTCCCAAGGGCTGACAGTTGTAAGAAATACCTGGTTTACAGCCTTCGTGTACTAATCAGATCACGATTTAAACTGTAATAATATTTGCCAGGCAGACTTACAACTAAGTGCAAAGAGATAACTCATTTGATTAACCGAAACTACACCTCAAGAAAGGTTGCACTAAAACGTAGGTGGACGATAGCAGACTCGTCTAGTTAATCAAATTTCTCTTTGCACTAACCTTTGGGTATGAAGACTTCTTAGTTTTGAGGAAACCAGATTTATATCAAGGCTTAACTCTTGTAAAATATCTAAGATGTGAAACCACACTGATACACCATTAACCAATAAACCCAATTCTCATGTACAAGATCAAAAATTTCGTCATGCCTGCCCAGGTACTTGCATGGCTACTCATTGCAGGTACTATGACAGTTATCTGGCATGCGTTCCTTGCAGGCGCTATCAGCATGCTTAGCAGCAGCGTGACATTTGCAGAGGTCAGCAACGCAGGACCTATGTGGGTCATGAGTTTACTCACGTTCATAGGCTTTCTGATGTGTGTAGGCACATGGTTGTGGGAGGATTAGTCCTCTCACAGCCTTTGTGGCTCACTGCAACCTGCAACCCCCCTTTTCATTCAGTTCATTTTGTTTCACTAAACCCAAATCCAAACTACCATGAACAAAGTTCAAATCACCCCCAATGCTCAGACAGGTGCTCTTATCACACCGTTTAACAGCAATCCAGACTACAGCTACCTCCAACTGCAGTCTGTTGAAATGATCCAGCGCGACGGCGGCTGGTTGGAGGAAAAACGCCGCAGTGCTTTGCTACGCGCCAAGACCTCTGTCTTGGAGAGCTTTGTAGCACAGCACGGCAAAACGCTCACGCTGCCAGGACACATTGTTGTTCGCGAGTTCCTTGAAGACGAACTCCCTGAAAACTATGCTACGCGCTTGAACAAGAACCTCTCTTACGAGCTGGCTATTCTGCCGTTCCTGAAGCTTGCAGGCAAAGACGGCGTTGCGCTCACCAAAAACGGTCAGCGCATTCTGCGTTTCTCAGACTACGATGCCTCTGGCACGCAGGCTGATATCTCTGTAGCCCACGACAATGTCAGAGAGGTCGCAGAGTTCCGCGCAGCTGTCAAGGCAAACAGCGCCAGTCTGCCTGCGTAATTGAGCACTTGACACACCAGGTTGGGAGATTCGTCTCCCAGCCTTGGTGCAAGTCAGGTCAGTTTTTTCATAAACTTCAGCTCAAGAAAGTGCTCTGGTGTCTGCTCACAATTCACGAGGGCGTCTGTTTTTTTTCTTAAGTACAACCCTCAACACAACCCTCAAACCCCCTTTGAGTACAACTCTGAGAACAGACTTAGTACAGACAACCTTCAACCCCCCCATTAATTCACACTTAAAACAAAACTTTTTACCTATGTCTCAAGTTCAAATCATCCCCAACTCCACCACAGGCAGCCTCATTACTCCGTTTAAAAACAAACCTGAGTACGGCTATTTACAACTGTCTCAATCCTCTATGATCCCTGAAGGGACTTGGATTAGAGAACGCAAGCGTAGTACCCTGTTACGCGCTAAGTGCGAAGTGCTACAGCGCTTTGTGCAGTCTAACAAGACACTGTCGCTTCCAGGACACATCGTCATCAAAGAGTACCTGGAGAGCGAAGTACCTGAGAGTCTCTTTGAACAGTTCGCCAACAAGAGTCTCCCCGCTTCTCAAGCCCTTGACAGTTTTGTCAAACGCGCAGGACAAGACGGTATAGAACTCTGCGTAGACGGTGAACGCATCATCAGGTTTTCTGTGTATGACCCAACAGGTCAAGACCACGACGTCTATGTACAGCATAATAATACAGACGCTGTACGTGAGTTCAACGCTGTACGTAGTGCTAAAAACGCAAGTCTTTAAGCACTTGAACAAGTTTCTGAGAAAGTTGCTGTATTTACACAGCGCTTTCTCAGTTGCTTTTTTGACACATAAGTGTTCAGTAAGTTGTTGATGAGCAAGAAGTTACGTGAGTGGTAGCACACCCCTCCTCATCCTCTTAATCACCTCAAAAACCTCTCAGAACGCTCAAATTTTGACACTAAATGGCTATAATCTATCAGTTTTTGCCATACAATGTCTTTTTCATTTCTTGATTAACTTATTCTCTTTGCACTCAGTTGTAATAATTACCAGTGTGAATAACACTACTGAAGTAACCTGTACGTAAAGGGTTGAAAGTAAGGCTGAAATAGCTCCTTGAAAAAAGGTAATTGAAATAGGTACCACCGGACCCTGTTACAACTGAGTGCAGAGGGAATATTAATTGTAAAGCAAGAATGTGATAGGCAGATTCAGTCTTGCAATTGTTTCTAGGTTTAGCTGCCTTGTATTAACCATTTGGTTATAGCTTTTACTAGAACCCCTTTAGAAAGGTTGTGGGTTATCAACCAATTTTAATGCACCATAACTCACTTCCCAAGGGTGAGCAGTTGTAATAAAAGTGACAAACATCCGTGAGGTGAAGACCTTCATAGCATAATGACTATGTAAAGCCATGTTTTGTGAAAACTATATTACAACTGAGTGCAGAGGGGTTAATAGATTTGTAAAACTTAAAACTTAACTATAAAACTTAACTATATGGTACAATTTATTAAAAACAAAGAATCAGGTGAAGAATATATGCAACTATTTTCAATAGCTCATACACCTGAAGAGGCTTTTCATGTATGGAAAAGAGCTAAAGAATTAAATGTTGATGTCTGCATAGACAATAAAATGTTAGGTAATGATTGGGAAGCTCGATATGCTATTGAGCAACATTTTGGTGTTTCTTATACATTATAACTGAGTGCAGAGGGATCTTTTTTAAACACCAGTTGCAATAGTAGATTAACTTATCTTACTAGTAAGTCTACACATTAAGTACTATGTAAACCTGACTATGCCATTCATTTATGGCTTGAGGTTGTATGCTAGGCAGCATAGTTGTATTTTGGTAGCAAGGTATTAAGGGCAATAGCGCCACTAATCTTACTATTGCAACTGTTTATATTATTCTCAAAGCACTAACTCACTACAGTGAGCAGTTGTAACAAGAACAAGCAGGGAATATTACAGAACGTATGCTGTAATAGGAAACCATTGGAGAACACCTACCTGCAAATGGGTGCCACTTGTTACAACTAAGTGCTAAGAGGAAGACCTTGTTGTCTTGTCTCTCTCTCCCTGTAGAAGCATTAGAGTCACCCGCGCCAGGCAGATCTGTGAGAAAAATATTTCCGCTCCTCTCCTCTGGTTTGTACAGGCGCTTTAACACAGAAGCACCCCAATGTTTCTGACCTGGTACAAACTACAATCAAACGATAAAAGCAGACCAACGAGCGGCGTTGGTATGTCTGGCGCTGGTGCTCTAAATTTCTACTTGTATTATTTTGACCACTAAAATCTTGTAATTAACATGAACCTTAAAAAACTATTTGTATTTCTCACACTTTTTGTGAGTGTGATTAGCTTGTCTTCTTTTGGTATTAAAGCCTATGTTGATTATGAGGTTCTTAATACCCTTGAGGATATGAAAGAGTGGGTTGAGTATGACATAGCTGAATGCACTGATTCATCCATGATCATCAAGTTAGAGACTTACAAACTCAACCTGGATTTTTGCATCAAAAAACTTCGCGATCAAAATTCACAACCTAAAAGTTTACCTGATGACAATGACTGTTGATGAGTTCTTTAAACAACACGGTTCTCAACTGATAAAACTTCATGAAGATGACTCTGAAACTGGCAATTTCAGACTCTTTTGTCCTGAAGAATGCTCTACTGCTACCCATTACAAAGACAATGGTTACACTTTAGCGTCTATTTTTGAGGACCTTGATGGTGATGAGTATGTTGTCTTAGACAACGACCCAGGTGACGCGTTAGACAAAATTGGCTTTTTTATTTTACAACCCTAAAATCTTCAAATCCTGTGAAAAATCCTACTAGCTCACAATCATTGCACCCGCGCTTCTGGACAAAAGAACAAGAAACTCTTGTCATGTCTATTGTAAACAAGCGACGGAAGTACAGAACACTTTGTAAGGCATTTGATAAAGCAGCACGCGCTACCAACCGGACTGCTCAAGCTGTTGCCATTCACTATTACACAAATCTGAGAAACGCTGACTCGCAACCAACAGTTTCAGTCAATGTCCAGAAAAAAACAGCAGTCAATAGTAGTAAAACTAAGCAAACAAACATGTCTGAGCATAACATTCAGCTTGTTTCATTTGTCAGAACGCTGTTCACAAGACTTACTCCTGCTGAGAGAGCAGAGGTAACCAAAAACCTAGTTTAGGTTTGACCCACCACTGGCATACTGGTTAAAGTATGCTTTTAGCATGAAAACTTACTAATTCTCTATTATACCTTAACAATCTGACCGCACAGCTGAGTGCAAAGGGTATTAATACGAGGTAAGCTGTTGTAATCTCCTTTGTGGAGTTAAATAGGGGATTTATGACGCAGAACCAGTTACAACTTAGTGCTATACTTTGTCTAAAACAACTGCAGTGCATGAAGGGTATTTACGAGGGTTGATCACCTTATTGTACCTACGAAGGCTTAATAAGCCACTTGAAACGTAGCACTGTAGTTGTTTTTAGACATTGTGTTGTTCCCTTGAGAAAGGAATGTCAAGAGAGTCGCTTCTGCAACTTACCTCTACAACACAGAGGACTTCTCATCCTCAACACAGTCAGGTGGCGGAATTGGTAGACGCCAAGTGAATTTGAAAGTTATCGCTTCAAAGGTAAGGGAACTTGAAGTGGATACTGGAAAACTTGAAAAAGCATGACCTTAATCCTGCTTACAGGTTCAAATCCTGTCCTGACTACACGTTCCGAAACATACAACGGATAGTGTGCCCAACATGATGAGAAACGGAGTGATGTCCGTATGGGAACGTACATTGGTGTATAGGCAGAACACCAGGGCAAGTCAGCCCGACCTTGTAAGGACGAATGATTAGTCCTAACTCAGTGATGAGGACAGCCACAACACCTGTAAGTTGGATAAATTAGGGTGTTACCTAGTCAGGTGGCGGAATGAAGGCACAAAGAGTAATAGTATGTGCTGGATATGGTAGACGCGAAGATTGACCCGCAAGGTTGATATTGTATGTTAGAAGTAAGCGGACAACATACAGAATTTGCAAAACGCTGGTGGTACTGTTGCAACAGTAATAAGAGAAAACCACAAATGGCATACAGGTTCGATTCCTGTCCTGACTACCAAGTTAACCACACTAAGACAAGAAACGTGGTGACAGCGTGGAAAGACACGCGTTTAATGCACCAGTCTCACGTGGATATGAAGACTTCTTAGACCAGCTCATTGCAATCAAGCAAGGGATAACCCACTTGTATGTACACTGTTCAGCTAAGATGTAAAACCACACTGATTAATAAACGTACCGTATGAGGAACAGAAATGTACACTAACGGCTAGTTAATCAGCCTCCCAAGGATGAGCAGTTGTAATCACACAGAGCGTCTCCTCACTACCCATAAGTTATGGGTGCTGCATAAAAAGCAGGTAGTAATGTGGATAATACCACAGGATGTCCTGATAGGTAAGATGTGATGAATATTGGTCTTGAGTACAACCAATAACAACTGAGTGCAGAGGGAACGCGGCAAGTGCAAGGTGTCTGGCTTATCATACCCAGGCACCTCACTTGTTGTTGTTAAAACTTGTACAGTTTAAACTTAAAATATTACTTATCATGAAAAACCTTTTCATCTTTCTGACAAGCTTGTTTATCACAAGTTGTGAGAACAAACGCCCTTACAAAGTTGTAAATGTGCGTAACATAAACGACAGCACTTGTGAGTATGTGCTTTCACGCAGCAATGGTTTTGGTCCACAAGTCAAAAAGATCAATGAAAGTTGTGATAAGTACAAATTGTTTCAAACCATAAACTTCTGAAACCAACCAATGAAACTGTAAACAAAAGAAGCTTATAAAACTGATATCAAGTAGACTTTAAAAAACTTATTATGAACACCTTAGAAAAAGAATTTGTCCCCTACGAACAAGCATTAGCACTCAAAGACCTTGGATTTGATGAACCTTGTATAACATCATACAATAAAAGTGAAAAACTTTTTAAAATATGGGAAGATGAGCAAGTGATTGGTATTACAAAATGCTCAGCACCGACATTCTCACAAGCATTCAGATGGCTTAGAGAGAAGTATGGATTGTACTCTTGGATAACAATTGAGTTAGGTAATAAATCTACATTTTGTTGGGTATTATCAGGTGAACATACTAGCACTCAGTATGCGGCATACTTTCATACCTACGAAGAAGCAGAACTTGCTTGTCTTAGAAAATTAATTGAAATTGTAAAACAAAACCAATGACACACAAACTAATTCACATATCAAATGTCAAAAAACACATCCACTTGGCAACAAGGTTTGTCTATAAGACACATAGCACAGATCATACGCCGCAAAATGATAACGCGTAGTAAGCCATCTGCTAAAGTGTACGACAGATCTAAATCTAAATCTCAAAACACTGACACATGAAACATTATCCACTCACCATAGAACTGGTGCCTAAAACTGCGTGGTATACAAATGTAAGGTCCAATGTTTCTAAAAAAGAATGGGACCGCATACGCAAAAAGAGTTATCAAAACGCTAGTTATGTTTGTGAAATCTGTGGTGACACAGGTCTTAATCAAAACCACAAGCATCCTGTTGAATGTCATGAAATATGGCAATATGATGATTTAAATCATGTACAGAAACTCACAGGACTTATTTCACTTTGCCCCAACTGTCATACAGTTAAACATCCTGGATTAGCAACGACAAAGGGCAAACTTGAAACAGTTATCAGACAACTTCAAAAAGTTAACTCAATGACATTTGAAGAAGCAGCAGAGTATTTACAAGAAAGTTTTTTGAAATGGATTGATCGTTCTCAACACGAGTGGACACTTGACATTGAATATCTTAAAACCTATTAGCAAACGCTGCTTTTGTGAAGTTAAGCTACACAGTTTCCAGATGGTGAATACTAGTTAAGTTCCAAGAGAAATTACACAGTTTTTAGTAACAAAAGCAGCCCAAACAAGTTTGATATCCCTGAAGTTTCATCTTTAAAACTGGGGCCAAGTCCTATGTGTAGGAAACTGCATATTAGGCATGACATGAGTATAAGCAGGTCTGTCATTAAATAACAAGTTATTTAGTTTATACTGTCAAGATGAAAAAATACAGAGACAAGTTTAAGCATCAGCAGCGTGAGTCTCTCCTGCTACATCTACAGTATTTATCATGCTGATTCTATTTTTTGTTTTACTTTTTAAAACAAAACCATGAAAACCAAACACAAAATGAACACGCATACCCTCAACTTACTGGTAAGAGGATTGACTTTTTGAATGGGTTTGTCAGAAGGTATCTCTTTGAAAGTTGCAACACATTGCTGTTAGACGTAAGAGCATGATGCAGCGCCAGCGTAGTTCAGGTAAAGACTTTACATCAGATCCCACAAAGAACTCTTGGTTATAAAGCAAATTCAGTCTCAAGTTTTTATAGTGTATAAAACGATATTATAAAAATTGAGTCTACATATATTTGTTTCACTTTAAAAAATGACCCATGCTCTACAAATATTGCAAAAAAACTTTAAGATATGTTTCAGCTCTACAATATTTTATTAAATTTGTAGTTCTGTTTTCTTTACTATCTGCATCATTGGCATATTACATGGGCCATAACGCAGGTTATACAAAAGGAACAAAAAGTTTAACAGATGCTGAAAAGGCATTCATAATCAAAGAAGAAGACAAATTTTCAGAAGAAAAACTGAAAAATTATCTTGTAGAACTGAATGTGAAATTTCCTCACATTGTTCATGCTCAGGCTGTTATTGAATCTGGTCATTTCAAATCACAGATATTCAAAAACAACCATAATCTTTTTGGCATGAAGCAAGCGCGAAGCCGTGCAACTACTAATTCAGGTTCTGAACTAGGTCATGCAGTATATTATCACTGGCGTGAAAGTGTACTTGATTACGCACTATATCAATGCGCTTTTTTAAGCAAAATACATACAGAAGAAAGTTATTATCAATATTTAAAAGAAAACTATGCAGAATCTCCAACATATGCTTCACAAGTTGAACATGTCGCTAAAAAGCTTAAAGCGGGAGTTTATTGACTTTTACAATGGTAAAAACATGGTCTATAATCCCATGATGTATAGTCCTTGCTATGAGCTGATGGTAGTTTGTAAAAAAACGAGAAAAGCAAATTTTAAACGCTTTTACACTATAAAAGATGCCATTGAATCAGTTTCACCTGAAATAATGTTTGACAAAGAACATGAATACTTGCTTTTCAACAAACTCTCAAAAAACAATTCTTTTATTAGACTAAACAAAATCTACCATGAATGCAATTCTAAGCTCAGAATCTTATCGCACAGGTCAAAACGTAATAAAATTGTACAATTTCAGTGATCCTGTATCTTATCCAGGACTTGATGAAAAATTTGAATCTCTTGAATTACACTATGACACTGATAAGAAAACATGCACTGTCAGTCCTTTGAATTTTACAGATCCTGTAACAGATGAACCAAATATTTCTGTGATTTTCAGCATTGATTTAGATTCTCAAAACCCTTTGTTAATAAGTACTGACAAGTATATAATCAAAGAGTTTTTGGGTCGCAGTAACTACCTAAAACTTCAAGTAGAGTCTGATTCAAGCATTTTTGAAGATTATTAAACCACTTTTACTTAATGGGAAAAATGAAAGAACTGTTCATGCAAATGCGTGAACATGAAGCTAATGTAGAAGGATTTGATAACATTGATGATGATTATCAATATCAACTCTACATACAAAACAAATATATGTCACCACCCCATGTATGTTTTATGGCAGATCAAAATGGAGATCTCATAATGCTTCAGGGAAATACTCCTCAAGAAATCATGCACATAGCTAAAAAGCATAATCTTGAAGGAAAGTTTACAATCATGTCTCCTATAAAACACCTCTTTTAATAATTATGCTTTACTTGATTATATCCTATATAGTTTCAGCAATAATGATACTTTCTAGCTGTTTTAGCGAACAAGATGGTGAAATTACTTGGTCAGATGTTATAATGTTTTTATTAGCACCTTTTACAGCAATTCCAATTTTTGCTGTGTTCATCTTGAGTCGTGTTGTTGACCTTGACAAGCCTATTTTTAAAAAAAATAGTTCCAGATTTTAGTTCATTTTATTGAACTAGTTATTTTGACAAATATTGTGAGATCTATCACATCTAAAACCCACATTGACAATCAAAAATAAAAAATACTACTTTATGAAAAAGTACCCTTCAATTACTGCCACAGCACAAGGTATCATAACCTATGACAAAAATGGTAAACAAATCATACAGCGTTATGATAATACTTATCAGAAAAAATCTGATTTTAAACCTAAACATATTCTTGAAACATCTGAAAATCTTGAGAAAATTCATCTGAACATGATTCAACGCCAAATGTTCAGAAGACTCATGTATGGATTAAAAGAATACACACCAGAACAAATGGCATCAATGTCTCCTACTGCCATTACAAATATTGTAGAAGACTACAAAAAAGCCAAACGCGCTTTGCATGTGTTAAAAGCTAAACGTCATTATCAAGCTGAAACCAAGCTTTTGAATGCTATTTTTCCTGATATGGAAATTGGCACTAAAGACTTTGACTGGTATTTAGATGTTCCCAAGCATGTTACTTTACGCAGCTTAGGAATCTCTACCAAAGAGGTTATTGATGAGTTTATCACACGCCGGCTTCTTCCTAAGAATTTTTACACCATCACTCCAGAAAATGTTTCCATGCCATGAGTGAATCCATTGCAAACAGTGAGGCCATCGTCAAGTACGGTGGTCTCACCAATGCTGAACTGTTACTGGTCTACTTTCGTTTTAAAAAGTACCTAGAAAACCTGGACAGCAATCTTGACCAGCAGCAGATCTCTAAGCCAATTGACACTCCAATGGGCAAAGGAGTAGTTATCAAAAAAGTTCCTCCAGAACATGTGGAGCGTTTCAGAAAAACAGAATACTACAGGCTCACCAAGCTGGTTGTTGAAAAACTTGAACCTATTGCTGAAGTAATCATGGAGTGTGATGACTCTTTGCAATCTCTGGCCAATGAGTTACGGTAGACTCAATAACCATGTTGCAATGTCTGAGCATTTGTCCTTAGAGGCAAAAGGCCTTTATGGAATTATCTGTTGTATGTGCGGTAGCAAAGACTACTGCTACCCTTCTTTATTAAAATTGGCAAAGCTTTCAGGTAAAAGCAAATCTACAGTGCAGCGAATCCTTAAAGAACTTTCTGAGAAAGGCGTTGTGACACGTGGTTTTAATACTACCCTGAACAAAACAGTTACTGTTAATCTTTTAGACCCTAAAAAATCCAAATCCACCTATGAACAAGCCCACTTCAACATCATTGATCAAAATCCTTGAAAATGTTTCAGATGAACTAAATGAAAAGTCAATACATGACCACATTATGATCGTTTTGGAAAGCGATGAAAACGGCTTACCTAACGGCAAAATGATAAAAGTCAAAGGACATCCTTTTGGTTTGCTTGGCATGATTGACCTGATAACTGAACAACTTTCTGCTATCAGAGAAAACATTGTCAAAAAGTTCAATGAAGCTGATAAACTGAATGACACTTTTAAATCAGCTACTTCTTCACACCGTGCTCGTTGGCAAAAACTTGAAGATGCCGCTCGCAAGGCAGCAGAAAATGGTGATAATGAAAAGTTAGACTCAATCAAAATAGAGCTCATTAATCTGCTTAAAGAGATAAAATTTAACAATAGTGATGGTCAAGATGACGATGACAACGATGGGTCTTCTGACTCTGGAGAGTTTAGAATTGACGACTTTAAAGAAGGCTTTTAAGCATGGGGGGTAGTCACCCATGACCACCCCTCAAATGCGCGCCTTTCTCTTTTTCTTTCTTCTTATTCCTTACTAGTCACCCATGACTAGGGGGTGTGGTCACCCATGACTACCCCCCTGGTCACTGGTGACCACCCCCTTATAAAAATTTACTGTTTATGGGAGTAGACATTTATGGCTTAAAGCCTGCGCTGACAAGCGAAAAACCCTCTTATCCTGACAATTTCAGCGAACTTTCTGCTGAAGAACGCACTGAGTATTACGATAAACTTGACAAATGGGAAAACCAAAACCCTGGTTATTACTTCAGAAACAACTGGTGGCACTGGCGACCCTTGCAAATGCTGGTGGGTTACTTCAACAAAGAATATGACATAGGCATACCTAAAAATGAGATCAAGTCTCTTGGAAGCAACGACGGCAAGGGTGTTTCAGACCCTGAGCACTGTGTAAAGCTAGCTGAAGCTTTTGAATCACATGCGTCTTTAATAGAATCTGCAGGATACAAAGCAGTTAGCTTGAATATGGGTCATTGGACGTTTAAAACTGTAAATGAACACGAAAACATTGTTGATTGTCTCTTAGATGATCCAACAAAAATTGAGCGTCTCAATGAAAAGTACGACACATACTTTTTAGGAGATGCAGAACTAGACGGCATTGCTTATCAAACCTCACACGGTACAACTACTGACAACATGAGAGACTTTGCGCTCTTTCTTCAAAACTGCAATGGTTTTGCGATTTACTAAACATTTAACTCTAACAAAAAGACAAAAATGATCCTACTACAAAGCTTTATTCAAGGTACTAGCTACCAAATTAAAACATTGCCTAAACAGGCATTTGAGAAAACTCTCACCCGCAGTATTGAAGATTTGAAGATTACAACTTCTATTGCTGATTTTGCCAAATTTCCTTTGGAAACCATTTTTGTTTCTGACGGCTATGACTTTCCTGAAGCAGATCACTTGCATATTCGCAAAGAGAACATCATCGCTCTTTCCTTTGAAGGTAACCTATTTCCTTTGTCATCACTTAACAAAGAGCGTTTGCAGAAACTTTGTGACTTTGCTGTTGATTATTTCCTGGACAGCGCTGACTATGGTGTAGAATACGCCAAGAAAATGGCTGAACAGATGGCTTCATACGGCTATGAATATGTCTGGGAGGACAAGATTGCTCCTAAGCCTGAAGAGCCAGGAACAACACCTGCTGGAACCAACATTCGTCGCACGATTGCAGCGCATTATCCTGTACCTAAAACAGAAGATGTTGGCTTTCACATTGATCCAGACATCTGGTTTTTGATATGCCGTAACGCGCTGCGTGGTGAAAACACCTTACTTGTAGGACCTACTGGTAGCGGTAAAACAGAAATTCTTTACCACTTGGCAACTGCTATGGGAAAAGAACTTTACATCCAAGACATGGGTACTGTACAAGACGCCCAAAGCGCTCTGTTAGGTGTACACCGTCTAAACAAGGAAGGTCACTCTTCGTTTGAACAAGCACCTTTTGTTTCTCATATTCAGAGCGGTGGTATTGTACTGCTTGATGAGCTTAACCGCTCTCCACTTGCAGCTAATAATATCCTATTTCCATGCTTAGACAAGCGACGTTACTTACCCATAGATATTGCATGTGAAGATGGTGAGCGCAGGATTGCTGTGAATGAAAACACTGTGTTCTTTGCTACTGCAAACTTGGGTTCAGAGTATTCTGGCACCCACAGCATTGACCGCGCTTTGCTTGACAGGTTCTTTCCTGTAGAGTTGGGCTATCCTTCAGAGCGTGATGAGATTAATGTACTGAAACTGCGCACCGGCATAGACGAAAAGGCTGCTACTGCTATTGTCAGGGTCTCTAATGAGATCCGCAAGCAGTACAAAGAACAGGAGTTATCTACTCCTGTGTCAGTTCGTCACACCTTGCAGGCTGCGTCATTGATTTCTGATGGTTTTGAAGTAGACAAAGCATTGCTTGCTACCATTATGCCGCTGTTTGAAGACAGCATTGGCGTGAGTGAGCGTAGCAAGGTGCTGTCTATTGTTTCTGCGTTTTAAGCTGTAGGATCAGCTGGTTTGTGACAGAAAGGGTGTGGGTGACAATATTGTTGCTCACACTCCTTATGTCGCAAATATTTATCAAATGTACGACAAAAATTTAAAACTAAAATACCATGAGTAAACTGTCAAGAGACTGGTTTAACCGTAGGGCAGAAGATGCCTACACATTTGCTGATGACTCTAAAAGATTTTTCAGCTGGGACAGAGGCAGAGATTCTTACTCCTCATTCTTTGTCCGCAATAATGACTCTCTGAAAGTAGCTGCTAAGATGATTGGTTCTATATTCAGGGTAATTGGTGTTCCTAAAGACTTTGAATACACCAATAACGTAGAAGCAAATTCAAGTAATCCTTCAGTGCAAATTCCATTGAGCATGTTGCGCGATAAGAAAGGAAACTACCTAGACAAAGACACAGAGCTGCTGGGAAAC
>OGWL01000010.1_pt1 | contig 27811 bp, 58 predicted proteins | sample 1576031 | NCBI WGS metagenome assembly OGWL01 (sample SAMN07581535, study PRJEB24739) | freshwater metagenome | place: Singapore | collected 2015-01
AGTCGATAAGACTGGTGAGGCGGTCTTTGCTCCCCCCTCCTGATGATGAAGACGATAGTCGGAGAACATCGTTGGTCGGAACATGGGGTTCGAGTCCCCTGCGCCTCAAGAGGGCGATCCGAGCGGTGCCGATGGCAATATTCAGAGTCGGGATAAAAGGTGCGGTTCGATCCCGCCTTCACCCTCAGACCATTATTTAAGAGGGTTTGTGATGTACGAATGCAAAGAATGCGGTAAAGTCTTCAAGACAACCAAAGCTGCTGAGAAGGCATCGCACAATGGTTGTCCCAAATGCGGCGGTGTAGACATTGATTTGAAGGTTCCAAAAAAATAATGCGATGTCCGTGGGAGGGCTCTCTTTCTTTGTGAAAGGGAGCCCTGTGTTTTTTTATAAGATCATTGCAAAAATGTTTAAAATATCGAACCAGTTTTGCCGAAATTATAATGTAACCCAATGGAGACTAACATGAATGATTTTGACACAACGCATCTGGACGGCAAGGCACAGAAATTTGCAAACGACATTTGCAAAATGATTGCGAAAAAGAAAAAGGCACAACCTTGGGGCGGTGGCTGCAAGGCTTTTTATACTCCAGATGAGTTTCGACGCAAAGGGCATCAAGTTCCCAGCGAATGCGTTCTGATCCTTTGTTACGATGGCGGTGATTTACGCTATTATTGCAATTGGATGTATGCTGATAGAACCAATACTAAAAAATTTAATACTTTGCTAGAAAAGCATGGTTTACGGTCAGAAAATCAAGATACTGTTGTTGACTATGTATATGAAAGGTAAGGACAACAAATTTTATTGTGGCACAAAAATTTTTATGAATTGTGCAAAAGAGAATGCGAATGATCTGTGGGCAAACAACCAAGGGAGCATTTGAAATGACCTACACGACAGTAATTCGTACTTCTGGCAAGCAGTTCTCTGGTACAAGTACCAATGCGTACAAGTCGGCATTGGAAGCAAAGAAGCAGATGCTTTTGCATTTGCAAAAGGCTCCGAAGAAAGTCCATATCTCGATGGCATTGAGTTTGGGAGATACGGAGATTTTCCGAAGTCATGGAATGGCAATTACTTCCGTGTTTTGGAACTTCAAGCAAAAGTTAAGTGAAATGAAAAGGTCTAAGGTTTGATTTTGCAAAAAAAGGTGCAGGGTGTTCCTGCACCTTCAACCCATAAAAAGGATTGTCATGGCAAACTCAAGTAGTTTCAGCAAGGCTTGGCGTCACATAAGCAAGCGTTCTTCAAGGCGCAATCGCAAAGAAATAAAAAACACGACGAATCGTGCTAACAGGCGAAATGGCAAGGAATTGCTTGATTACGCCCAACCAAAAAAGCATTCTTCATGGGATGTCACCTAATTTGCAAAAAAGGTGCAGGAACACCTGCACCTAAAATTAGCCATATTGTACTGAAGCCGAAAGGAATTTTTTTGCAAAATCAAATGTCGCTAGTTATGCAGAGTTCCGTGTCCTCATCAAGGATTCCGTTCTTTCTCAACAGATCATCAATATCCATGATGAGTTCGTCAGACAAGTCATCAGGTGCCTTGATTTGCGACACGATAATGTCGTCTTCGCAAAAATCTTCTTTTTTTATCAGCGAAATGTAACGCATGACCATTCCTCCTATTGACCAAAAACACGAACCTCACAGCGAGGGATACCGATTACTTTTGCAAGGGATTCTCCAAGTTCTTTGGAGTTTTTGTAAACCCAAACAGTTGATGCCTTCCCGCCTTTCAGGATTACCCTGACAGTATGTCCTTTGATTAAACCAACAACGCATTTGCTTTGCTTGCTTAAAACAGCGTTTGTCAGTTCGGAATTTGCGCCCAATTTGCAAAGAGCGTCGATCATTTGGTCAGCCTTGTCCATTGTCACTCCTTTTATTTTGCAAATAAAAACGCATGGCCCCCCTAAACGAGAAGGGGAGCCATGCGCCAACCCACGGACATCGCATCAAATAGGAAAATCGAAAACGATCTTATCACGATGGTCATCGGGGATGATTACCCCGTGCTGTTCAGCCACCTCAAGCAAATTGCCGTTGGTGCCTCGCACCGTAGACAATGTGCCAACCAACTCGACAAAATCAAAGTCTTCTTGCTTTTGCAAAAAGTATTCCTGAAGGGGACGGTCGTAGCCGTACACAAACTTCTCGCCCTTGGTGTTCGTAGTGCTGAAGCGACTCATTGCTTCCTCCTTTGGTTACACTTATACTTCGGCAAATCAGGAACGATATTTTAGGAATTTTTTGAGAAGTATAAGTCGTTGTACTTCAGATTGAATTTGTTTGGATCAGAAAAATTGCCAACGAAAAGAATGCCTTTTATTTTTTGCCCGAATGATTGTTGAACCCTACCTTCAAACATGGTTGGACTATTGATGAACCATTGCTCTAATTCTGTTTCAGTCAGAGCATCTTGTTCGGTGACTTCATACCAACGATCACCGCAACAACCGCAATCCTTGCGTTTGCTAACGCCGTCAAAGTAGATGCCATGCTCTTGCGCCAGAGTATTAGCTTCAACGGCACTTGGTGCCTCAATTATGACATTGATTGCCGGATCGCTGAAATAGCCTCCAGTATTATTTTGACGAAACCAGTAAATCATGACTGACACACCCCCATTTGAATGAGCCTTTCAGCTTCCCTGCCGAAAAAGCCTTGGAGTTGCCAAGCGAGTCCGGTGTCGATCAGGTGCTGCCAAGCAGCGATGACCTGATCTTCTTCAGCGCAAATTGCACCTTCGCAAATCAGACACGCTTCCATGTTGCTCATCGTTATGCCTCCGTTGGTTACACTTATACTTCGGCAAAACAGAGACAATATTTTAGACAAAACAAAAAATTAAGAATAAACTTCAATTTGCCAACAACCATCCCAATACTTAGCAGTAAATTTCAAACCTTTATCGACCAAAGATTTAACTATCTCAATCATGTTTGGTGTATCTTCTACGATAATCATTTTTGCTTTACCTCCTTGAAAAATAAATCATTTCTTGTCAAGGCTGCGTTCGATAGGGTCTTCGTTAGTCCAGTGATAAACACAACGCTTTCCCCACCAGAGAGCAGTTTCAAAACTATCCAAACTCGCAGACTCAATTAACTTTTTGCCCAAATAGAGTTTGCCCTGTACTCTGCGATTAGCAAGCTGCTCCATGGTTAGAAAATAATTGTTGATGAGCGCAGACTTCTTCATTGAATAGCCCCCAAATGAATCATATGTCCCATCTAGCGCAAGCCCTGTCCCATTCATCGCTGTCTTCAACAGCGTACCAATTTGCGTTCATCTCAACCTTTTCCCAAGGGAATCGGTCGAGAAGAACATCCTCGACTTGTTTTGAAACTTCAACGGGTGTTTCGTTCCCGTCTTCGTCAATTACAAAGACTTCTTCCAGTTGGAGGTCTTCGCAATAGTGTCCATCACGATCCGACACCAAGTTGTAGCTGTAGGTCACGCCGTACAGCGTGTCGTTGACTTCCACTTCGGTTTGATGGGTGCTGTTCATTTTTGACTCCGTTGGGTTAGGTTACACTCTCTATTCGGCGAAACTCGGTTCAAATTTTAAACTTTTTTCAAGAATTTTTAAGCCCCTCAATAATGTCAAGCCACCAATTAGCCGATTGCCCGTAAAAAACAGGAGTATACAAACACCTTTGTCGCCATGATTCAGTACCTTCACCTATTACATACCAAGACCCTTCGGTCTTTATAATATCGAGGTGAGGGTACTTTTTTTTGAGCAAACGCCTGACCTGATTTGATGTTGTTTTCATATAGTCTCCAGATTATTTGCCATTATCTCTGTACGAGTCTTTTCTCGTTTAGGGAATTTATAACCATGGCAAAGACCACACCTAGCACGACCACAATCACCCGCATGACGCTTCCTGCGTCCTTTAGCAATGGATTTTATTCCATAAAGCTTTTTAACTTTATAAGCTTCGTTATGACAACGCATATCATTCTCCTTCGTCTTCGTCCCATCGGTTCGGATCAAAGATTGACCTAGGTTGGTTCAATTTCGACAATTGCTTAATATATTTCTGCGGAATTTTTGCTGTTTCTTTTTGACTAGGATCAAATTGCATGGTTGCAAAATCAACATAATTGCGTTCACGACGAAGGAGTCGGTTGTCATCGTCATAAAAGCATTTGCAAAGATTGATCTCTATCGGATCGTCTATATTTTTTAGAGAAGAATTAACGCCGTCGATATCTCGTTCAAAAAACAATTCTTCGATATCTGGTTCATGTTTCGGGTGCGTTTCAATAACCCATTCATAATCATGAGCCATGTCGCATCTCCTTGGTTACACTCTCTATTCGGCAAAAGGTCGTTCAAATTTTAAAAAAAATCTGGAATTATTTTTTTATTTCAATAGGCTCGGTACAATGAGGCTAAATGGTTTTAGGGTCATTGTACTTAACCGGCATTCGCTTATTATATTTAATGCATGTGTGTGCGTGTGTATATGCGTATGCGTGTATAGATGCACACACGCATACGCAAGAGTAATTGCTTTTGCAAATAAAAATTTGTGAAGGTATTTGGGTTTTATTTGTGAAGCTGAAAATCAATCACCTTTTCGCAAAAAAAAACGCTGGAGACAAGAGTTGCACTTATCACCAGCGCAGCAAGATAATCAAACATGATTAGCTTCCTAAAGAAACTAAGATATTATTTTCTTGCATATAATGGATTCGTTTTTTGATTTCTTGTAATTGAGTATCGTTGCAAACTGCATCCTCGACAATATCAAGGAGAGTGTTCGGGTGGATCAGGGTGTCATGGTTTGATCCGAAACTGATTAAATCAGAACTTGAGATAGCTTCCCATACTTTTTCCTTATGATAATCGCCAATAATATCATTAACATTTACAGTTTTGTAAGTGTGAGTTTTAAGCCAAAACTCGTCAAAGGTGACAAGACGATGACTTTTGTTTCTGTCAACGGGTGAAGTCCCAAGACCGCTCATTTGACCTTCAGCAGAAGAAACAAAATTGTAGGGGACACGCCAGATTGTCCCCGCAGCATTAACGCCTCGTTGCTCTAATTGACGAATTTTAGCACACTTTGCATTTACCTTGACGATTTCGCCAAGGGTCTTTTCGCCGTTTGCACGACCAAAAAATACTTTCATCCCAACCCGTGCTTCCGAAATGTTCATCATCAGTCTCCTTGAATGTGTCAGCACATTGCTCACACTTATAATTCGGCAAATCGTGACCAATATTTTAGGGTGTAGGATGCGCCTACACCCTTTTTTGCAAAATCAAGATGCTTCCAACTTGTCTTTGAGCAATTGGAAATCATCGTAATCGTAATATTTGTCATTGATTTCGACCCATTCGTAATCTTTGCATTGGGAGTCGATATAATCGCATAGTCCACAACGATAAGCCGTAGGGTCAATTTGTTTCAAGACCGTACTTGTTGTGTATTTTGAACCAGCAACCCATACTTCTGGATAGCATTCATCCAGAAAATTATCATAAGCGGATTCCACATCAATTTCACTTAAATTCTCATCAACTTGCGTAGAGAAATCATTCATTTCACAAGCCTCCATTAGTTGTTGTCACTCTTACTTCGGCAAAACGGGGTTGATATTTTAAAGAATTTGACTGTTTCTTATTTTTTCAGCCAGACGATGATCTTCTTTGAGTTTCCAGAAGTCATCTGTGCGGATATGAACATTTGCTTTCTTGTTGTGGGAAACTTGTTTTTCCCCGTTGCAAATGACCTGTTCGACTTCGTGCCGAGAGATGCCGTTCTGTTCAGCTTCATCGAGGAAGTCAGATATATTGGGTGCCGAGCCATTGAAAACTCGACCATCGCTGAGAATCGCACAGAAGAACTTTTCAGTAGCCATTGTTGCCTCCGTTGGATTGACACCATCTTTTCGGCTAAAATCGGATCAAATTTTAGAAAAAATAAAAAAAAATTCCGTAAAATTTGTTGTACAATTTGCCGAATAGAGGATGGAGGGGCGATCATGTGGACACAAGTAGATGACGATTACTACTCGCAGTATTATGGTGATCCACGCACCCGTCTGATGCGTGATGATTTAGAAGCGGATTATTTTTGCTCTCAACTTGGTGGCGTTCCTGCATTCATGGATGGCTACTTGGGAAGCGGTGTTCCTGCGTTCATGGATGATGAAGTAATTTTAGGAAGTGGAATCATTGCGGAAATGTGATGGTTCTGACACCAGTAAGTACAATATGCCTAAAAAATTGTTTAAAATTTGACTCTAGAATCAACTAATGGAGGCTAACATGAAAAAGTGTGAATGTGGCGGCGAGTTTGAATTTTCTAGTTATTGTGTGGAGATATAGCGAAACAATAAAGACCCCGACTGGGGAGCCGCCGTGCATTGGTTTTTTTAGGAAAGAAATGAGGAAGATGGGAAGGAGTGGATGATGAAAGACATTAAGATTCTTGTTGACAACGACATGATCAACAATCCGTTCTGGGAAGTTAGGATGACGATTGAGGAAGGGGCTTCGATTGAAACGAAGGAGGCCATCCTTCTGGCTCGTCAAGCGTTGCCCCAGGTCGATAAGATCGTCATTCTCTGGAAAAAGGTTCCTATCTCACTTATTTTCAAGAAGACCATGAGCGGAATAGTAGGATGGGAGAGGTCGTTTCTTGAGGGGACGATTGAGGATATTTTCAAGACGATTGATTGGAAGTCGTGTCATGAGTTGGGGGTGGGAGAATGAGCAAATTTAATTTGGTTCACGATGGAATTTTTCAAACTATTCAAGGGGAGGGCGATCTTGTTGGGATTCCCATGGTATTTGTGCGTTTGGCTGGATGTTCTGTTGGATGTGATAATTGCGACACAAATTACAACCACAATCAAACGGTTGATTCTAATGAGATTTTGAGGGTGTGGATGTGTGCGACGAATGCGAAAAGCACCGTAAACTGGTACGATGCTTTTGCGGTTGGTCAGAAAATGGTGGGGATGGATATCAAGAACTAATTGATATGGGTGAAACAATCGAATGAGGATTAGTCTTTATCCATTCTGAAACCGGGAGGAGGAGGCGACATTGGGCCTGTTCCTCCCAATCTTCTTACGCCTGAAGGCAACCTTTGGGACATAGGTGTTCCCATAGGTCTTGGGCCTGCTGGCGGGGTTCTGCCTGCCAGTTTTGCTTTGCAATCTAATCTGGAATAATCTCTGGAAAGAGAATTCATCTCATTGTCTTTGTAGGTCTGATTGGCATCAAAAAGATGATCTTTGCTTTCGATTTTAAACCAACCTAAATCCAATGGGAAGTTGCTGTCGTGGATAATCTCAATGGTATCGTCAATTAACTTTTTAAGTGGCTGTTGTAAATCCATTTCCAATTGCAATTTTTCGCAAATGCTGATTTTGCCATCGTTGTAGCAAGCTGTAATCTTATTGCGAATATTGTCGTAACCAATTAACTCATGGCGCAGCTTGTTCACAATTACCATTTGGGGGTTGCGAATACGCTGTCCGAATCCTGCCTGTCTGCCTTTTTCAAATGCAAAAGTTGTCTTGAGAATCGAAACGATTTCGTCAGAAGTGTATTCCTTTTTGAGTTTTGTTTCTGGAACCGCACAGTCAGAGATAGCTTCTGACAGAATATGGTTTATTACATAGATTTCTCTTTCAATTAGCCAACTTAAATAACTTCTCATATTTTCCTTTGCATAAAAAAACTTTCTTTTATTTAGGAGAACCTCCCGCATTTATTATGATATTCATGAACAATTTTTCCGACCTCTGGCCAGAACATCTCCTTTAACTGCTTATTGGTAATTTTGAATGTCTCTTTCATTTTCTTTTCATGCTGTCTCTGTTCTTTGAAGTTTGGGAATTGAAAATTTAGACCTTGGATGAGTTCCATAGCCATCTTTTGAATAAAATCGGGGACTATTACCTCTTGTGGGTTATCGTCCTTGAACTTAGCAGCTTCTTCTCTGTTCTTTTCTACTTTTTGCTTGATGTCATCATTGGAGGAAAAAAATTTGCAAAATCGGCTCATATTAGCCATAGCTTGTTCATGGGTCAGAGTAGTTTTAACCCAATGTTCTGAGGTTTCACGATTGATAACAACTGCAAAAACTATGTTATGTTCTGTATTCAAAAGTAAGTATTGGCTACCAATTTGTCCGCCGAAAGGAATTGCACACTTTATTGCGTTTTCAATTGGAATTTCGAGGTGTGAGAATCTTTGTACGAACCTGTCCTTGGAATGATCGCTGAATTGAAACTTCATGGTGGATTCCTCCGTCATTTTATACCACGAAAAAAGGGGAGCGTTTGCTCCCCTCTTGCAAATCAGGACTTGTTTTCCTCATCGATATAGTAATCTTGCTCTATCGCTTCTTCTGGATGCATGGGATAGGGATCGGTGGGTCCATCATAATTTGGATTTTTGATCCAAACATCAGCACTAGTTATGATCCAAGGTTTTTTATTATCAGATTCAATCGCATCAACTTGAGCTTGATATTTCATATGATCCCATAAGCTATCGTAGTGGAATTCCCTATGCTCACGATAGGAATCGTACATTTCTTTACCTCCTAGTGTTGTTGATACACTCTCTCTTCGGCAAAACTGGTCTGATATTTTAAACAATTTTTGGCGTTTGACCACCTTTTTTTTCGTTATCAAATGTTATGAACGATAATATATGTTTTATGACATCAACAGTCATTCCGTTTCCTATTGCTTTTGATGCTGATAGATCAGAAACAGGAGAAAAATCATAATAGTCAGGAATAGTCTGAAGTCTTGCTTGTTCTCTTATTGAGAGTCTTCTTATGATTCCATTGCCATCAATAATATTGAATCTATTTCCAAGAGTTGCTGTCAAACATGGAAACCTGCCACTTGATTCATAAACCCTATCTTGTTGATATGTTTGTTTGCCGTTTTCCTTTTTTGGATTTATGCAGGTAACGCCATTCACAACTGATGGTGCAGAAAAACTTCTAGCTTTATCAGGATTTATTAGTAGTGATTTATCCCAATTTGTTTCCAGTATGTCATTGACTGATTGTTGACGATGAGGGGAAGGGATGGAAAATGGAATATTAGACCAATAAATCCTGTTTCTGTTTTGCGCTGAAAACAAATTAGAGTTAATTGTTTTGCCTTCAACTCCAAGCAGGTTGTCGAGATGAACTTTTACCCAATCTTTCATCGTGCCGACATTTTCAAGTAACCACCATTTTGGTTTTACTTCATCACGAATTCTAATATAATCTAATAAAAGTTTACTCCTATCGTCTTGAAGATTTAACTTCTTTCCATTGACTGAAAACCCTTGGCATGGTGAACCACCAACCAATAAATCTACTGGTAAATTAAATATATCGCCTTTTATATTCTGTACATCCCCTAGAAGAATGGTGTTAGGGAAATTATGCTTCGTCAGACGAGTAGAATTACTGTCTATTTCTGATGAAAAGTAATTTTCGTACTGTATATCTGACAAAGCTAGTTGGGCGCAACTCATTCCATCAAAAAGTGACAGTACATTATTTAATTTTTTCATGATGTGTGCCTCTCCTACTGGAGTTTACAAAGTCATGGTTTTTGCTCTTGCAAAAAAAGGTGCAGGCTGTTCCTGCACCTTAAATATTGCTTTTGCAAAAAATGCCTTTTTTAGTCATTTCTGAGCCCGTAAACCCTTATTTACAGGCTCAGAACAGTTGTTTTTGCAAATTATGCAGCTTTTCCAGCGCATTCTGGTCCGAATCCAGAGAGGATGGATTCAGGGACAGTAAGGACACGACCACACCTACCACAACGACCTTCATGATGGATGTCAAATCCAGCGTTGGTGATCGCTTCGGTGTTTTCGCTCCATACCAGATTCATGGTGCGGTTGAGCAAACGAACCATAAGTGAATCACCAGAAGCGCAGGACTTTGCAGTAGTCCTGACGGTTCCAGTTGCAGGGTCAAGAAGACCCAAGTAGGTGTAATTGCTGGTATTATCCGGTCCAGTCAGGAGTGACACAAAGTATGTCACCGGATATCGCTCGTTTTCGGGGTTTTCTTTTTTGGACACCTTGAAGGTGTAATGATCCTTCAGGTCATTAGAAAACGCATATTCGTTGTTCAGATCGAGGGTGAAGATAGCCTTGCCGCCGAGAACGAAGTTCTTATTGATCATTTGCCGAGTCCTCTAGATCAGCACCATCGCTGACATAAAGGATTCGGCAAACGAGAAGTCAAATTTTAAACTTTTTTGGAAAACCGACAAAACCTTTTGATTGCCGACCAGATTTTACTTAGCCGTGACTGCGGTTTTAGCCGTGTCTTCGATATTCCTTTTTTTTTACAACGCAGAAAATGCCATGTGGAGTAGATTCCACCACTTGATCGATAATTTCGACGCTGGTGGTGCCACAACGCTTTGTCACCTTTACTGCATCGCCAGCGCGGACATTAGCACCGTTTTCCACAAGCAAACCCCAATCGCCATTCCTGAGTTTTTTCCAAATTGCATTTGCAACTGTTGGGGTCTGCTCCGGTGCCACAGGTGCCACAGGTGCCACAGGTGCCACAGGTGCCACAGGTCGTGGACGCACAAACTGTGAATCGCTTATGGGTGTCGGGACAAATTCGACATAAGTTCTTTGCGGTTGAGCATTTTCGCCTAACATGAAGAAACGATTGATCGTACTGCGATGCCGAGCGAATGCCCTCAATTCCTCGATCAGCAGAAGAATCTGTCGTGCATCTTCACGCAGTTGTTCTAAATTACCAAAAGTTTGTTGCCAAACTGCGCCCCAATCCCGACAGTTTTGTAAAAAATCACCCCTGTTGTAAGATCGACAATCAAATGCATGGAATGTTCGACCTCGATGCATAATACTTGATAGCTCTTGTTGGTTTCCGAACCAAGATTTATATGATTGTCCACCAAACGCTCCTTGATGAACAAATCCGATGACTGCTAATATAGCAGTTTGCGGTACTGCTGCTACCACTCCATTTTCGCTGACTATGCTTGCAGCAGTACCATATATTCTGTCAACGCATCCTATAGTATTGTTGCTTAGAAGAACAACTGATCCCTTATTGATTCTATAATGCAGCTTTTTTAGGTATCGAGAGGGTGCCGCCCATTCGGGTACGCCGAACAAATTGCCCACATCCAGTTGAGCGGTATTGGTGCTGACAATACCTTGATGTGTAATTTTGCTAAAGGTAAGAGGATACTGACAGAAAAAGTCATTGCTCTCTACTGAATGACGATTCCACCTGATAGATGTCTTGATATCAAATCCATCGCCATTTGTCCAGCGCAAAGTCGCATTGCAAGTGAACAATCCGTCACGGAATTCACCGCTGTTGATATTGACAGTAAAGTCATCGCCCTTATGGATTACGATATCAATAATCTTATCGCCAACCTTGTATAAGAAACGGTCGATGACATGATTAAGCGATGAATCGACTTGTTCATCGGTGAGATGCGGGTTTTGCTGTCGCAAGTAATCACGATATTGGGGTCGAAATGTCTCGCAGTTTCGCCTGACAATATCAATCACCCTTTGCAGATGATGCCAATTTGCAGCAACATACTCCTCACGCAGTTGTTGCTTAGTAACGCTCAAATTTTTCAGATGATCCAGTTCATAACTCATTTCAAGTCTCCTTACCCATTGGATGTCTGTACTTCGGCAAAACCGAGTCCAAATTTTAGAAAATGTTTTTGATCAGTCCTGCGACCAGTCCGCAGATTGCAAAAATGCTGAGTGCCATTGACCCGTAGAACAGAAACTCAAACATCTCTTGCTTATGATCGTTCATCATCAAACTCCTCGTAAACCACCTTGTCAAAACTGAAACAGCCACCATCGCCTGTAGTGTAAGCAAATTGGTAGTGTTCGCCCCTGTAAACGAAGGGGTAAATGAAGCGGTAATTGAGTGATTTTGGTTCGCCTTCGATTGGTTCTGGGAGGTGATCAGGGGTGTAGTCTCGCACGAGATTTTCGCAGAATTTTTGCAAATCCAAATCAGACTTGTCGATCAAGTCGTATGCTTCTTCGCCCTGAGTAAAAATCAAGGGGTAGTGAACAATCTTGAAGTTGGTCAGCATTGAATTGACTCCTAGTTGACACTATCTATTCGGCAAAAGACGAACCATATTTTACAAAAAATCACTACAAACCAAAATATTGTTTCAAATAAGGTATGTCTCTAGGATCGGTACAATAAGGCTAAAATAGAAATGCAAAAAAAGGGGACACATTGTCCCCTTGGTTGCCGGGAGTGCCGCTCCACGACTAAAATTTTTCTTCAAAATCCCAGCTATTGCCGCACGATATTTTAAACATTTTTGAAAATTTTTTTCTTATATGTCATGATGCTAGGTTCGGTACAATGACCCTAAATGCAATTAGCCTCATTGTACCTAGATGGGGCGATCCTCTTATATTTATATTGCGTATGCACACATACATGCGTGTATACATATGCACCCGTGTGTACGCATAGGCGCATGTATACACGCAAAAGTTTGTGAAGCTATCTGCAAATAGTTTGTGATGCTTTCCTTACCATTTCCATGACATTTCCCAGCGCAGGTCTGGCCCATAGGGATAATTCTTGCTCACAATGAATTTAAAGCACTTCTCAACCCTGCTCTTTATGGGTGGGACAATAGTTTCCTGCGGGAAAAGCACAGGAGGTGGTGCTGGCACAAAGTTTGGTGGAGGCATAAATTGCCGTTCTGGAATTATTACTGGTGGACAGCATTTTTTTCCGGCACATCCAGCAAGAAAAACAATTGCAAAAATCAAGAAACGCATCATATGTCCTCCTTGACATAAAGTGATTTTACCACCAGTTTGTTTTGTTTTCTGGCTCAAATAAAAAAACTGCAAATCCTAAGAATCCCAGCAACCAGACTCATAAAGCCTCCTGCTTTAGTCTCGTTCTTGCATCCTTAGATTTTCTTTAATCCCTTGAGCTATGCACAAAACCAAGATGGTCAAGATAAATGCAACTGCTACACGCATGATCCCTCCTTGGATTTAGCCTTTAATCCTTCTTGGTGACATCCTTTACATCAACATTGAATGATGCGTGAGAACATGGAACCCATGTTGGTTCTTGTCCTGAAAATTGAAATTCGTAATATTCAACGCCACGCCGAACAAAGGTCCGAACTGGAACTTGGAAAATCTCGCCCTTCTTGACTACGATTCCGTCTGCACGATTGAAATCTTGTCGTGCAATTAGCTTGTGAGTTTTCATTTTGCCTCCTTGATAGTTATTCGTTTGGTTCTTCTGGTGATTCACCAATATTTTCTTCAGGTTCGCACCCATTCAGAATAAGGTGCTGACACCTTGCATGAGTAGAATTATTGCTTGCTAATTCTTCCTCATGCTCGTTTTTGTAGTCAACTGCTACATTTGCGTAGAATTGACATACTCTTAGCCAATGCGCCATGGCTCGTTCTTCGCTTGAAGCATTGGGATTGCTGGTGGGAATTCGCTTGTTTTGCGAAATCCAATTCACAACTTGTTGGTTGAGGACAGCAATCCGTCGAATGCTGATTTCAGCATCTTCTGGAACTGCTGATGATTCAAACAGGAATGGAAGACCATACCCATTTGCAATCACAAGGTCGGATTCGTAGTTGCTCATGTTGCCTCCGTACTATACTTCGGCTAAACAGAGCCGAAATTTTAGTCGTAGCTAAATAATTTTACTGCAATCGAAGGATGTGGATTGCGTTCTGGATGTAAATAACTACGCAAATAGTTATTTGGTTTGTAGTTAGGGATAACCTTGCCCTGTTTAAGAATCCTGTCAGTAACAGCAATAACAGCCTTAATGCCGTTATCACAAAGATTGTCTAGATATAATTTTGCACAAACTTAAGAATCAAAAGTTTTTGCAACGATGCCGTAATTCTTATCTTTAGGATTGCAGGTTTTGATTACTAGGAACATGGTTGTATCCTCTGGTAAATAATTTGCAAAAAAGAGGGGGCAGTTGTTGCTGCCCCCTTCTTCATAAACATTACGCTGCCAAGCTAGGACGACCACGACGCAGCTTGATAGCCTTGCCGCCCTTCCTGCTGTGAACATACTTTGCGAGGGTGGGGAGCGAAACCTTCACACCACGCTTTTCGAGTTCAACCTGACCCTTGCGAAGACCGTACTGAGCGACAACTTCCTTTGCCAGCTTGATACCATCGAGATTGAAACGAGCAGGACGACCAGCACGACGAGCAGTAGCCATAACTTTCATCTCCTTCTTTACTTGCATCGGCTAAGTGCCTCCGCACAACAATACTTCGGCTAAACAGGGACCATATTTTAGACTTTCCGAAAATTTTTTTGCAAAAGAAAGTGGTCATATCGTGACCACCCGGTGACCAGCTATTGAATTTGCAAATAATCCGCCAGCGAGCGGATGGCCAAAAATTGAATTGCAAATAAGGGGCACATAAGGGCAATAAAAGTAGCCGAATCCATATACTTGAGCTGAATGAATTTGCAAATAAAAAAAGGGGAGCATTTGCTCCCCCACTTGATTACTTATCTCTTGTCGAAGCAGGAAGTGATATTCTGTGATAAAAGATTCTTCGTTCTGGTTGACAAGACCTGTTCTTTTCCCATTCTTCCGTTCTAACGACAGGTGTGTCAGGAATATTGGTGTTGATGCTGATTTTCAATTGACCATCAGCGATCCTGATGTCAATCGCCTCACCAGTTGGTGCCACAACAACACACATATTTGGAATAGATGTGGACATATCAAACAATCTTGATTCGTCAAACGCCTTAGTATCTTCAAGCAAGAACTCTGTCGAATTCTGTTTTGGTATTTCTTCTTCTTCTGAATGTCGTGACAGAATTTCTTCTGACTCGATGACCAATTCCCTGATCCTGTAATAATCCTCTGGGTTGCTGTCCTTCAAAACATCACGCAATTCTAACCTCAATTGCATGAGTTTCTTTTGCAATTCAGTAATCATCCTTCCCTCCTTATTGAAGATATTCGTGCGCCATGCCTTCACATCTTTGCTTTTCAAAGTAATCTTCGACAAAATCCTTGAAAACATTTTGCACAAATGCGCTAATCGCATCATTCACATTACGAAAGTTGCCAATTATTTGAGTTTCTTCCCATGTTGGTTCAGGACTATCAAAGACAGGAACCCACGGTTGAATTGGATAAGTGTTACTGACACACCATGATTCTGCTTCAATAAATTCACCAATTGTCTCAATATCAATTGTTGAAGGACACAAGCTAGTCCTGTATACACGGATTTCTGGAATTAAAACATTATCACCACGATATGTTTTTACCTTCAACTTTTGATTAGGAATAAGTTCATCTAGAATGGATTGAATTTGATTAGCGATAGAGTCGATGATATAATCAGGTTGTTTGTTAGCATCAGTAATGATGGTGTATTTTTTCACATCATTACCATCTACTTCTGTAACTTTCTGCGTAAAAATATCAGATTGCAAAATCACTTTTGTTTTTTCTGTGCGTCCAGAGCGTGGAGCGCACAGATTGCCAACTTTCCACTCACCATCAACACGAACTTTGACCAAATCGTTCATTTGCAACTCCTTTTGTTGTTACAATAATGATTCGGCAAATCGTGAGTGATATTTTAGACTTTTTTACCACCAACCACGAATTTTATGTCCTTCGCTTGCATGAGACTTAAACATAAGCACAAGATCATTGAACTCGTCGGAATCAATGTCGTATTTAAATCCAAATTGAGAATCCCATTTGATTGCGCCAAGATTTTCTGCAATCATTGCGACAGTATCGCTGTCAATTTCTTCTTGATAAAGCGAAATACCAGTCTCGCTTTCGATGAGATCGTTGTATACCTTGCCACGGAAGCTATCATTTCCGTGACCAGAAAGCATACCTCCGCAGATTTTGAATTCGCCTTCAACAGAAGCCTTGCTGTCGTTTTCATCTACCCAAAAGCAATCAAGACCCATGATATACTCCTTTATACTCGTTTAATTGACCAATCAACAAACTGACCTTCTAGTTTTAATTCTGATATTGCCATATAAACCGTTCTTGCTTGCCACTCGTCTCTAGCTGCAACAAGTAATGTTGGTGTTTCAAGATTGTCTATTAAAGCCTTGACCTCATACTTCTTCATGTCAGCCTCCTTGGTTACATTCGGCAAAAGTCAGGTCAAATTTTAGATATAGCCAAAAAAATAATTGATGGATTCTTTTCCATTAAACTCCAGTTTGTCATCTAATCCTTGTTTTTGAATTCGCTTCAGTAACTTTTGCTCGATACGCTGAAACAATTGGGGATTCCAATCCCTTTTCCAAGTGCCACCCAATAGTCTGTCTTCAATTTCGTGAATTTCATAAGTGGTGATCTTATAGCCACCCAAAAAATTGGTTTGTTTTTCTGGAAAATCTACATCAATATTGATTTCGCCTCTGCAAATCCATCGCTCAACAAAACCATCCTTGGTTTCGCATCCCTTGAGATAACAGTTGCAAGATTCTATGTTGCTGGAATACACCTTTTCTTCCACAAGATCGGACGGGTGATCCATGATCAGTCTCCTTGAGTTACAATTTGTATTCGGCAAAAGTCAGGTCAAATTTTAAAAAAAAAGAGTTGAAGGGTATGCCTTCAACTCCGGTGTTATTTTTTGCAAAATGCTTTTAATACTTCTTTTGAATCTTCGGGTTTTGAATTTCACCCTTTTCATCAACGATGCAATAGAAACTGTCGCAAATGCAATTCTTTTTGATGAGTCCTTCAAATTCTTGCTTCACGACTTGATAAACATTGACACGGAATCGGTTGTCAAAGAGATGTGAAGACTTAATTTTGAGGAATCGTGGTGGAGTTCCCAATGCCTTTAATACATTGTTCGCCACTACATCGGTAAGAGGATGCCTCTTTGTGACTGGTTCTTGTTCTTGTTCTGGTGCTGGACGAGTTTTAATAGCCATCGTTTACTCCTTTTATTGTTGCCCAACCATTATTCGGCTAATAGTCGGTCAAATTTTAAAAAAAATGACCTCGATGGGACTTGAACCCACGACCCACGCATTAAAAGTGCGTTGCTCTACCATCTGAGCTACGAGGTCATGGTCTTAATTGACCAACTCATGGTTCATGTCTAATTGCCACTCGCCATGAAGTTCGTCTAAATTATCGTAGACCTCGCATCCAATCAAGTCCAACGAATCGTTTGGATTTAAAATTGCAACGACATATCCATCATCTTGTTTGCCAAGATATTTACCCACAAATTCGTTAGAATATTGACGAATTAAAGGTGCAAATACAGAATGCACTTCGCCAAAATCCCACTCATGATCAGGTGTAAATCTTCCTGCACTTACAAATGCAAAATCGTTGCAATCCGCCGCAGCCATATAATTGATTGCGTCATTTGCGTTTTTAGCAATCATCATTTCTTTCCTCCTGTGTTTTCCTCCATTTTTCCTTCGTTTTTTCCCATTGTGGTCGCATTTTATTTTCTAGTTCAGTTTCTGCAAATTGCACATATCCACAAGGAATTACAAATGATCCATCCCATTCTTCTTCATACATAAGTTTGAATTCATGCGCCAAACGATCAAAGTCTGGATGCTGTTTGTTTAGCATGAAAATAAAACATTCTGTGTTATCTTTTTGAGAGGATCGTATCTTGCTCCACATCTGATCGCCTTTTTCAAAATTCAACGGTCCTTTATATGACCTGCGAAAAATCATCAGATGTTCTTTTTTTGAATACAATTTCATAACTTCCTCCTAAGTAATACCCAAAGCAGCATCTAATGCCGGATTTGGTCTGATATCTTTCCTCAAATAAGCCTTATATAAGGCTGGATCATTTGAGGCATCTTTGAATTCGGCAAAAGTCTTTTCACTTTTTAGCAAAAACCTCTTGAAATCGTCGGGATGTGCATTGATCAGGATGCTTTCGGTGACTTTTTCGCCATTATGCACACAATGCACAAGATCGACACCAACGACTCTGTTAGGAGCGTTGAGGTCGATGTTAATTGCGCCCATGTCTAGTGAAAGATCATTTGGAGACATATCAAATGCTTCAGCGATGGCATCGAAAGCCTCTTTTGTGAGGATAACGATGCCACCGCTTTCAAGTGGTAATGTATCTATTTCTTCTGATCTAATCATAGCAAACCAGCAGCTTTGAATAGACCATTACCTTGGAAATCTGTGGTTTGATAATTGAAATTTTCTTCAATCATCTTCCAGTTAGCACTCTCGCTCCAATCATACTTGCGATACATATAGCTTGATTGGTTAAGCCAAACTTCATACAGTTCAAGTTCAAGTTCAATTAGTGACTTGATCTCATCGGTATCCCATTTCAGGTCAGCTTTCGCAGCATCTTCCTTTGTGATGTAAGCAAATCCAATTAAGCAACTGATCTCTTGATGAATAATATCATAAGGTTGAGTTGATAATTTGACTTCCTGTTCATGCAGAAGGTAGACAGGTTGAACGACAATATTGTCGCCTTGTTTTTCAAAATATTCTGCAAGTTCTTCGGGTTGAAAGAATTGGTGTTTGCTTGTTCCAAGTTTGTACTTGTTGTGAAAACAAACGAGTTTGGAAACGCTAACGCTGTCATAAGGATTCGGAGTCAGCTTTTCATCGTAGTTGAGCATGATATCAACACGCTGTTGTCCGACAAGACAACCAGACTGGTCGAGTTGTTGATCCTGAATCCTGCGGAAAAGAGTCTGCATCATAATCTCCATTGGTTTCTACCACTACTTCGGCAAAACTTGGTTGAAATTTTAGCAAAAATGACCGATTGTTTTTTCAGACAAGCAATGTTTGCAAACTAATTTGTTCATCCTTACCATAATTTGGGCACGAATCTTGTCATGAATGATTGGATCATTGTTTAAAAATGCTCCAGTAAAACGACTTAATTCTCGATAGAATTCATAACCGTTCTGCTTGATCTTAGACCAATTGTAATAAAACGGTAAGAAATAATGATCATTTGATTTGCCCATTTGACATTGAAATAAAATTGAATCTACTTCTTCTCTTGTTGCTCCAGCAGCAAATAATTCTGTGCTTATTTCGTTAATTTCGTCTTCCGAACAAAAACCTTCTCTATTAGTCGCATTTTTGACAATAAGTTCATATAAACTTTTGGAAACATTCAAAGAGCGATTTGTCTCTTTGTCATTTGTGCTTCCCAACCAACAATCCCATAAAAGATATGTCTTGTTTTTCTTATCTTGACCGCCAGTAATGAAGGTAAGATTTCCTGAATTGATAGTTGTAGTTTTAAATTTTATTTGTCCATAGTCATTTTTATCGTTGAAAGTAGGTGCTACATTATTGAAACTTTGAGACAAATTGAAATAAAATTCAATGTCATTTGCTTCATCACGCTCTTCTTTGATTATTTTTGGGACTGCTGATATATTGAAAACACTTGGAACAGCATCAATAATACCACGCAAAAAGTTCATGACTTAGACCTCTTGTATTGATTCATGAATTGAGGGATATAATTTACACTCATGATCATGGTTTTTTTCACCAAGACAACTAACGCAATAATTTTTTCCCATCGCCGTTAAGATCGCTGCATGGATTTGATCGTGGATTATAGGTTCGCCGTCTAAAAATTGAAATTTCATTATTTTAACTTCTTCATTCCAAAATTTTCGAGTTAAACGAGGAACATTACATCGCCAAAACCATCTCTGACATACAAGAAAATTATTTTCGCTAAAAAGATAAATATGACCATGTAAATTATGTCCCTTTAAACTCAAACCAATTTCGTTTTCCAGCCTAACTCTTTCCCCGTAAGTTGTCGCTGATGCAGGTGACAATGTGAAATTTGTATTTAAATGAAAACGAAGAAAAAAATGCTTTGCAAAAAAAGAATTATATTCATATTTAATTTCCTGAATAGCTTTGATCCCACCATTATCATGAACAGCATCCATCATACCACGCAAAAAGTTCATGATTTACCTCCGATTAAGCGCACACATGATCTTTTTGTTTTTCGTTCAAGCATCGTTCGCAAAATGGTTTCCACATTGACTGAAGAATTGCCACACGAATCTGATCGTGAATAATTGAATCGTCATTTATGAACGCCCGTCGAAAATTGCTAACTTCTTCATTCCACAGCTTTTCACTCAATCGACTAATTCCTGAACGCCATTCCGCAACCCTGCGAACTCGCCTGCTTGCCTGATTCGCATAATAACCATTTTTATAAGTACCCCAAATTTCAGTAATTTGATGAAAAGAATGATTCTGATAAAGCAATTCCATCTGACCACAATTTAAATCCATTTCGATGCCTTTATCGTATGTGTCTGTTATGGTTATTTTTTCACTTAGGTCAAAACGAAACTTGTAGTTTCTCATGCTATAATTGTTTTGATCATCTTTAATCGTTCGGATAGCTTTTGCATTGACCCCACTGCTAGGGATGAGATTCATGATGCCACGCAAAAAGTCCATCTTTTAACCCTCCTAATTACTATTCGGCAAAATTGCGGTCAAATTTTAGAATAAATAATTATTCTTCTTGTCCACCCATATTGGGTTTGCACCAAATCAAGAATTTTTCCAAAAGTTCTTCTTCGGTATTTGCTTCAATACAAGTATTTTTCATTTGCAAAAACCATTTGCCGTTTTTTTCAAAACGAAGTCGTGAAAATTCTTGCTGGACGACAACCAAACCGATTGTCGTCCAGCCCATGCGTTCAGTTATCACTTCGTTCGCTCACATTTGACATAAATCGTCTTAGGTGCTTGTGCAAAGTACTTAAACAAAGCGGGACACAACCATCCTTCTTGCTTGGTTTCTTCGCACTTGTACCAGTTTCCGCCACCTTCTTCAGACAACCAAGTTAATGTAACTTGAACGCCGGGGAAAGGTGTAGCTGCAAAAAACATATTGAATCCCTTCGCAGCTTCAGAAACAGGAATTCCATTATTTTGCAAAGTAGTTTCAATAATCTCTGGAATTCCACTCACAAATGGTTCCCTAACCAATCCTGTAGTCGGATCATCGAATGCCCATACTCCATTCACCTTGGTCGGGTGGAGAACCATGATACTATTCGTATTCACCTTTTCAGGAGTTAATGCTTGAAAACCATAACGCAAAATGTCACCGATCATAAAGTCTCCTCATAAATGCCCAGAGGTGGTAATTGATCGAGATTGGTCTGAGCAATTGCACCCAACCTCGTTCCTAACTCTCCTCGGTAATCTTGCGCCTCCATACGAATATGGACTTGCCTTCGACACCAAGGAAGTTCTATGACTTGTTCAGCACCCAAACGGATTGCCTGATCAAGCCAAGCCCGATAAAGTGTTGGTGTCATCATGGTATTGCTACCATCCTGATGAATCATTAACCACTTTGGTGGTGTCAACGGGACACCATTTGGATCACATATAACCTTTACAGTCACTCGCTGATTACCCAACTGGTAAACAGCTTGATCTGGTAAAGGTCCAAGATTCTGATAAGGAATTGCACCACTTACAGATTTGTTCTGCATGAGCAAAGCAGCCCTCATCGTCCTGCTGCCGTTGCTCAGTCTCGTAGCTTTTGCTGCATCCATCTCAGCCCCCTTTAACCTTTATTCGGCTAAACAGGGGCCAAATTTTAAAGATTTTTACAAACCACTCGGTCTTTGTAACCAGTTTATATTTCTTTCCATATACAAGCTTCTTAATATGCTTGCATCCCTTTCACCCATGAAGTGTTGAACTAAATCAACCAACACTCTGGCAAATTTAGGGCCATGTCCATTATTCGGCGTTAATTGATGAGCGATTTCATGCAATACATGGAAATTGCAAGCCCTTTCAGGGAAAGCTATTGTGTTGCCTACGCTGTAAGCATTCTGGCCTAATACACCACGAACCACTTTTGGCTGTCGTGCTTGCGGATATCTTTGGCGAAACCAAGGATCAGAATAAACCCTTGCTGTGTATCCATGAATTTTTGCAAATTCAAGAATCTCTATCCCCGGCGCATTGATTATGTGCCTCTCAGCATCATAAATCCTTGCCTGTTGCGGGTCTTGAAAGGCGATCAGCAATAGAAGACTATTCAAAAAGTTCATCGTCAGTCCCATACTTCTCAAAAAATTGGGTCAATAGATCGGTGCCTTCGTCTTCATCGCCATCAACAGTTGCCCACTCTGATCCTTGGTTGTGACCAATCTGGACATTTACTTCAGCTTCGGGATGACGCTTTTTGCAAAAATCACAAATCGCATCGCATAACTTGCTGCCGTTGTAGGTGTCGCCATTATCAAAGGTCATGTCGCTAGGACAAATACTGATGCTGATTTTCATTATTGACTCCTTCGACTTTGTATTCGGCTAATCATCAAAATTAGGCGTGATGGGAGTCGAACCCATACTGTAGCGATTTTCTTACCACTATAGCTTTCGCTACCCTTTCGGTTTGTGGTCTGGAGTACACCTTCACCTTGTTTTTATCTTTAGGTGTCGCCCGTCTACTCTCTACACCTTCCTATTTCTAGGCTTGGCTCGGTATTACCAGCGAAGGCTTCACCGACTTTGAGCGATTCTACTCTAAAGGTTTCCCTTTAGGCACTCATGTTTATAAGTCGCTTTCCTCTGCCTTTGGGATACACGCCCTAATGATTCAGACATTCGACATGAGTCCGTCCTTGCCGTACACTACCCTACCCCGGACCATATCCGCCTGATCGGTAGCATCTTTCTTAGATTTATGCTCGCTATGGAAAATCCACTTACCATGACTTTGCACATACACACGCCAGATTTTCATGAAAAACCTCCTTTAAAAAAAGGACAAGGGCGTTCTGTTGCATAAGCATCAGGACCGTATCTCCTGTCCTGATTCTGTCGGTATTGCCCTCTCCAGTTGAGAAATAACCTTCGTCGAGGACAATCGTATTGGGCATGGAGGATCGCCCCAACTCATGCAGCAGCGTTATTTCCCAAAACACCGCCCAGAACGCCCTTGATTTTAAGCAGCTTGTTCTAACTGCTTTGCTCTGATTTCTACACTTAAATTTTCCAACTCGCTGATATATTCAGCAACACAGGACAGAATTTTTTGAATTGCTTCTTCCTTGGTTGAATAAACCTCTTTGATAACTGAGGTATGCGAACCTACACCTATAACTGACAATTCTGGACTAATGACCGTGTACTCATGCAACGAGTACCACGGTTTACCGTAGCCCGAATCGGAACGATACACGCTGCCAAGCCAAACCTTTTGACCAACCTTGCAATCTGATACCTTCATGTCGAATCCTCCTTGGTTACAACATCTATTCGGCTAAAGAGGGTTCAAATTTTAGAATTTATTTTTATCCAAGCCAAATTTGATGGTCGAGTTTGCCGATTTTCCCACCTATTTACCGAAGCAAAACTAACACCAAGAAATTCAGCAAATTTAACTTGGCTCATCCCCAACCGCTGACGCAATTGCTTGATCTGCTCATCGTAATTATCTGGAATGATGCTTGGTTTTGCTGCTATTGCTTTGACGATCACGCCTTCTTTGTTCGTCGAGACAATCTGAATAGTATCATCAATTATTCCTGCCTGTTGAAAACGCAAATGATCAATCGGATTTATTTTCCCATTTTCTTTGAGCAGATCAATGTGCGGTTCGTTTCGCATTATCAATATTCCTCGTCAATATCCTCTTCATAAAAACTCTCTTCGTCAGCCACTTTCATTCTTCATTACTGCCCGTCACTAAGGTCAGTCAGAACTGACTTCGATATTATGGTGCGCCTTGAAGTATTCCCGCAACGCCCTTGTCACGACAGTCGTAATGGTGCGTTCTTCAGTTTTTGCGATCCTTCGCAATTGGGAAGCTAACTCAGGGGTTAACCGAAGCAGGATGCTTGTCCCACTCTTCGATTCATCAGACATTCAACTCTCCTTAGTCATAAATTAAAAGAAGGGAGAAGGAGGGGAAGGAGTAAAAACCCTCCCCCTACCCCCAAGGGTGATTAACCCTTGACCCCTTCCAGCTTGACGAATTCGAGCGATTCGTTCGGACGGAGGACATAATTGTCATCCACCTGAACCCCGCCCTGAATCCGAGCCACCGCATCGGTGGGGATGTTGTACGGACCTGCGAAAGTCGCACGAACCGCACCCACAGTCTGATCAGCAACAGGATGCTGACCAGAGTGAGCCCCGTGAATCACCGAGACATAACGAGCAGACAGGTTCGCCAGAACATCCAGCGCAGTCTGATCGTCGTTTGCGAAACCAGTCGGAACCACTTCATTCTCGTTCATCGAACACTCCTTTAGAAAACCAACCTCACTCACTCAACCCACTACTACTTCGGCTAATCGAACCCCAAATTTTAAAGATTCTGGAAAATTCTTTTAGCCGATTACTTTCCGCTCCCTTGGAATAGCCTTCATCATCGTCATGTCAATGTACACTTGATGGTACATCGACGGATTGCTGATGACCTTTGAATATACCACGGGATCGGTAAGATTGTAAAACATTCCAAGCATATTCGCTGCAACCAGATTGTTCATCAACACAAGTTGAGGTGTAGACTCAGCTTGCCGTGAACAACTTCCCGGTTGATTCATCTCACTAGGATGCAAATCAGTCGGATTTGCAATAGAAGGATGATGATGCTTGCAAGCCAATGGACTGGTAATGTTTACCCCATCCCTACGAATGTGAGTAATAACATCACCATCAGTCAAATCATTACCCCCATTGATAACTGTTACATTCTTCAACTCACAAGCACGATCACTCACGATTTTTCGAGTCTTGTGGTTGTCAACACAACATAAGACAATATCATTCTCACGAATCAAACCAACGACATTATCGTCGGTCACGAACTCTGGTTCAGCACCAAAAGTAATCCGAGGAAATTCATTTTGCAAATCTTGCTTGGTCTGAACCGCTTTCTTCCCAATACTTGAGAACTTTTGCCGGTTCCGGTTCTTCTCCTCAAAATCATCCCCGTCAATCAACACAACCTTGACATTCGGGAACTTCTGATTCTCATAGTTCAGGAAACGACACAGGTTAGGGAGCAAAGCTAGACCAATCCCACCCGTACCAATCACCTTTACATTCGTCTGACTCATAACAACCTCCTTGGTTAAGACACTACCTATTCGGCAAAACGAACCTCATATTTTAGGAATTTTCAAATTTATCTTCTGGAAATCCACGCACCCACTTTTCAAACATCAATCCTTCCAGAGATGGATGATATCCAATTGATACATCCTCCGCACGATTGTACTCATGACCAATGAAATCCACATCGTCATTCATGGATTCTGACATTTCAACATCAGGAACATCATTCATGACATCCTTCTCATTCCATCCGAAAGACTTTTGATTGTCCTCGAAAGGATTGAACTTGTGTCGCTTGCCACTCCTGCGATCCTTGTCATCAGGAAACAACTTTTTGTAGTAGCTGTCCTTATCGTCATAGTTGTAACGATAAGTAGACACCACAATAGCCCTCTTGGAAACATTTTTCATTGCTTCTGGAAGGACAGTATCGCACCATTTTGCAAATTCATCCTGTTGCTCTAGTGTCAAATTGAGTTTGAACAAATTCTCCCTGCGGAAGTAAGTAGTTCCAGCAACATAACCCTTTTCTTCCACATCAGTTACGGAAGAATTGCGGACATTATCAATGAGTTCCATTGGATCATATTGTTTGCGATTGTCGGAGAAGACAACGCTTGAAACCATACTGAATTCATCACGATTCACATTGCCAAGTGTAATGTGAATGCCGTCAAAGGATGCTTCATCTCCGGTATCAGTACCCGAATGGAATGCGCTGAAATCACAATGGGAATGGATTGTGCCAATGGGTCGCCAACCATCCTTGCTGCCATTGTCACCACGATCATAGCTGACCGAGGAATATGTCACCTCTTGCTTGGGAACATAGATATCGAATTCACCCTGTTCCTTGTTGAAAAGCAGAGTGACATAAGATTCAGATCGGTGTTGGGTAAACACTTCCCTGAAAAATGCAAATGCTTTTGCAACAACGAGTCCCTTGATCTTGGGAACAGTAAGATTTACCCCTGAAGGTGCTGGGACAAGGTGAGGAATTTCCTTGACTTTGACAAATGCGGAGCCAAGGTCACATTCCTGACGGAAGTAAATGCCGTCTTTAGCCACTAAATAGTAGCTACCCTTTTCGGGTGCCTTGTAGTTTTGAGAAGCAAGATACACAGGGAACAGGGGAATACTCATTTGAAACTCCTTGGTTACTACTACTTCGTCTAATCACGCCTCAAATTTTACAGATTCTGGGAAAAATTATCGTGATTCCACCCACTCACGACCGTTATAGACATATGCCTGATAGCTACCATCTGCTCGTTTCCTGCGGAAGATGCTACCTACCCGCCAAGGTTCGCTACGAGGACGACCCCTGCCTGAATATCCCGGTGGGTTAGGGATTACACCATTGTTAGTCGGTTGCTGCACAGATGTAGGTTCAGGTGCAGGTTGATTAACAAATATAGGAGATCGAACTGGAGGTGCTTGCACAGGTGCATTTACTGTTGCTTGTGTTTGCACAGGTGCAGCACGATTAGGATTAAGAGCTTCCTGCATATTGCCGCCAACTTCTTGCAGCTTACGCTGAAGGTAATTGTTAGCAATAGATAAGCGAGACTCTTGGGTAGCTTTCTCTGCAAGCCAACGCCTACGCTCCTCCTCAAATTCCTGCCGGATTCTTTGAGCCTCACGATTGATACGATCTGCTTCCTGACGCTGACGATTTACTGCTTCTTGATCTGTTCGTTTCTGTGCTTCAGCAGCAGTATTGACTTCATTCCACAAGTTATCATAAGCAGCGGTGATGATATTCTTATATACCTCCTTCATAGTTTCGATATGAGGACGATCAACATTTTCATCTACAACTGAAAAACTACGAATGGTTTGGATAACGCTATTGCCAATGTTTTTGTTGCTGTCGTTGATACGCTCTTTCATGCGATTAAGAACAGCAGACCTGCTAGTTCTACTGCTATTGTCAGCAGGAATAATGTTATTAAAAGAACCAAGTGGTTGATACTGAGTAGTAGGAGCGATAGCAAACATTGGATTTGCTGCGCTCAATTCCTGCAACCGACGAAAAGCAGCAACAATTTCATCGGTACTGTTGAACCTTTCGGAGATTCGGTTTATTTGACAAAAGCCCAAAAAATTATGAATGAGGTCAGTATTAAACTCGCTACTCCAGTAGCTGTTCATGATAGCATTGATTTTTTCAACGATAGAAGTACCTGCGCCGGGAAGGTTACGCATACTTCCAGTACAAATTAGTCCATGCGGATGCACATTAGGGAGAGGTAGTTTGCAAACTTGCTGATCCAAGGATCGCAGCGGAGTTTTGGTGCAACTCATGAATAGTTGATTGTTGAATGTATAATCGTTTGCGTGCCGAGCGAAAATCGAAACCATCTGAATATAAGGTAAGCTAATCGCAAAGGTATGATTGACTATCCTATCTGGAAAAACTTGACGCATATTGATGTTACGAACCTGTGGTTCCATTTCGGTAACAACCACAAGTTTTTCAGCATCCCTGGACACAAAACGAGTGCCTTCTGGGAAAATAACTAGCGACCCAGTAGAAGTATCGTGACTGGGAAACAGATCGGAAGAGCACACGTCTGAACTCCAGTCACTAATGCGCATCTCGTATGCCGTCTT